>TARA_R100001591_G_scaffold12786_3_pt1 | contig 20227 bp, 34 predicted proteins | sample TARA_R100001591 | Tara Oceans TARA_R100001591 (sample SAMEA2622725) | marine metagenome | biome: marine biome (ENVO:00000447); feature: surface water layer (ENVO:00002042); material: "saline water (ENVO:00002010), including plankton (ENVO:xxxxxxxx)" | depth 5 m
GTTCTCTACGCCGTCTTTATCAAAATCAGATCCTTTGACGTCGGCACTAGGTTTTTTGTCTTTTCTGTATCTAATATCACCGATGGAATAACGTTTCTCGTTCAACAAAATACCCTTACGATACGCTTCCATTATCTTTTTCATATCTTTCGACATTATTTAATCTCCGACACCGATGAGGACATTTCCGGATTAAAGTCTGAACGTAATTTAATCAACGGATTGAAAGAGGCTCTTTTACGATCAAGCAAAAGTGCACCTTGGGGCTTTACGAGTTCACCAGAAACATCAACTCCTTCGAAGTCGATTTCTGTCTTTTTCTTGTACGTGACAGTACGTCCTTCGTCTTGGGCGAAGGCCAAATTCATAATTAACATCAAAAACATAATAGATTACCTCACAATAAATAGATTGTAAAGGATTAATGTTCTGTTCCTAAACCCATTTCACTAATCTTAATTAGGTGTTTCAACATTTCTTTCAACCTAGGGTCTTGTCCAATTGTCCACCCAACGGTACCGGCAGATGCTACCTCTTCGAGGGGTATACCCTTTTCCGAAGCGGCTTGACAGTAATAAACTATACCTTTCAGTATCTCCATCAACTCCGGATCTTCTTCCGCTTTTTTGAGAAAATTCTCTAAATTTTTATTTCCTAGTTCCATTTAATTGCTCCATTGCTTTATTTACTAACCACGATGATGATTGTGGTTTATCTTTTCCTCCGACGCCCCACATCATTTGAATGCCAAGTTCATCGCACAACTCCATTTCCGGAGTATTATCTTTTTTTCTATCTCCACCGTTTGCAAACGCATCTGGTCTGTGAATTCCGATGGCTTGACAAACTGTTCCGTCTTCATCGTTTACTCCTGATACCAAAGATACTCCTTTGATGTTACCCATTATATAGGCTCTTTCTTTCCATGGCATAAAGACATAACCTTTTTTTCTCATTAGCCAATCATCAGAATTTATTACGACAATCACTTCGCCCCATTCTGATGCTTTTTCGATCATTTGAATATGACCTATATGCACGGGGTCGAAACCTCCGCTAACCATTATTCTTTTTATTTTCATTATTTCCTCACAATAAAATTTAGCCAATTTTTTGGCACATCAATATGATGATAAAAGTCTATTATAGATACCTGTGGTATTGATGGCTCTCTAATTAGTATCATAGAGGCCTCAGAAGGCGTTTTGTTACCTTTCTTTTGATTGCAGCGGTGACAACAGGTCACAAGGTTTAACCAACCTCTATCACCCCCTCTTGACTTTGGAATGACGTGGTCCAAAGACAACTGTTTGTATTTAAATGGCTCGGCGCAATATTGGCAGATGTATTTGTCTCTCCAATATATATTTTTTCTTGTGGGTGCCATTGTTATTCTTCTTTTTTGGATGTAGTTTTTAAGAACGATCACGGATGGAAACAGAAAACGGGCACATGGCCCGTGAGTATAATTCTCAACAGGTTGTGCCCGTCCAGTATAAACCATTGAGAAAGCTTTCTCGGCTGGTATGATTTCTATAGGTCGCCATGAAGCGTCCAATTTTAGCGTCATTAAATTCTCCACATAGTAATTAGGCCTTTGCCATCAGTTTTGACGCCGGACCATCGGGAGTTAATTTAGAATTAACCACTTCTGACATATTAAAATTATCAACAAAGGATTTCAATTCTCCAAATGCCTTCTTGTAATCCGGCTCCATTACAACTTCTGTCTTGCCGCCGTGACCATGAATTGCATGAACTTCTCCGATTGAATCATACACGGTAACGCTTGGATGTTCTGAAAGCCAAGTAACAGCAACTTTGCCATTATCAAACACAAAGCCTTGCGCCACTCTGCCTGTTCCGCTTATTCCGCTTTCATCTTCTGTTCTGTTTAAATAAAATATTTTCATAGTATTGGTTCTCCTAGATCCATTCATAATCATCATCGCCACTGGAGTCTTCTTCAATTTCTTCTTTTTCATTTTCAATTTTATTAACCTCGTTTAATGATTGAATTATGGATTCTTCTTCTCCTCTAAGTTCTATTATAATTTCTTGGTGCTTCTTTGCAATAAACGCTAGCATTACTGCGAAGGCCTCAAATATATCATCTGAATATGGTAGTATTGTTAGCATCGAACTCATAATTGTAACTTCCATGATTGGAGAGGTTCTGTCAAGTTCCACCTCGAAACTTTTCTCTCCACTTAAATAGGCTTTAAATTCGGATTCTTCGTTAAAATATTCGCACATTCGGGCGGTATAGTATATTTCTTCCTCTTCCGATTCGAGCTTTAAATCTATGCCATAATCTAAAATACCCTTGATACCATTAGATCTAAAATCATCGCTCATTTTTCACCTCGCAAATTACTTATTATGCACTCAATTATCTCAACCGTGCTTTCTGGTCCTGATGAGACGTAAGATTGACCCAGACAGGCTTGGTAAATCTCATAGTCATTACCATTCTCACCACAGCGATCGCCGACAAACCAAACATCCCAACCTTGAAAGTGTTTTAATCCATAAGTTTTATCCCAACCGGTTGGGTATATATCAAAAGATGTATCACCACCTAATTTAATAGTCACCTCTTTGTTCATATGTTTCAGTTCTAAAATTGCCCTGAGTTCATTAATTACACGGTCTCTAACGTTTTTCTCTTTGTCTAACTCTATAAACTCTTCACGTTGGGTTTTTGTAGCATTGCGTCCGATTGGACTCCAATTTATCATAGAACCTCTACAATTTATAAAGTGACCGGTCAACGGTGCACCAAGATGACATATATCAACCTGTGAGTATATCAATTCGCAAATCAATTCTCTATATTTTTTAGATGTTAAAGCTTCTTCCATGGAAACCTCGTGTATTAATTTAAAATCTTGATTTGCAAATTCTGGTGGTTTCAAATACTTTGTGCCATTACAAGGCAAAAGATGAGTTTTGTAACGAGAAGAACTGCTTCTTAAAAAAGTTCCCATCTGTTCTCTTAAATAATCCTCGTCGGAACCAGTAATGATCCCAACATGAGCGCCACCATTGGTCAGTTTGTACAAAGCCCTTGAAAGATCTTCGCTATTAAAACTTTCGCGAGGTTCGGTCAATGTCCCATCCATGTCAAAAAGAACTATTGTATTATTCATTTTTTGACTCCTTGGTTGGGATTGGTGTACCTGACTTTACAACAAACATTGTTTTATCTGGGCCACATCTTCTAACCTTTGTGAGGCCATCTAAATTTTTTCTATGTTCGTCTGCTTGCTGAAAGTTATCATAATAAGCAACGTTATACCATCTTACTTTCTGAGGGTTTGGGAGCCTCTTACTAGTAATCGTCGTGTTTTCACTCATACTTTTCTCCTTTGGTTATATTATGTGTGTAGTATTATATATTATAGCCTTTTGGCTTGGGTTTGTCAAGTTTTTTTTCCACTTCTTCTTTAACTTCTTTTATAATGTCGAGAGCATCGTATATCTTTTTTTGATATTCCTCCGCTGTGGCGAGGTATGCCGCTCTCCTGATTTGATGTTCCACTTTGTCTAATGTTAGCCATATTTTTGTATCAAGTTCTTTGCTCATCTTCCACCTTTTCTAAATAAATCTCTGGTAGTGTTTCCTCTTTTCCATTGGACCACACAACTGTAATATCTCCTCGGTTCCTTCCATCATATGAAAAATTAGTTTTATCGTGCACTTCTTTTATGACACCAATTAAACCTAGATGCAAACTGCTTCTTATATATTCTGATATGATCGCAACTCCAACCGACCTTTGTCTTACTAAATCACCTACTTCCACTGCTAATTAACTCCAATTCCGTTTCTAAATATCTCCAACCAATGTCATCTATCAATACGAAATAACAAGTCCCTGCCCAGTTATAATATTTAATTTCTACTATTATACCAACACTACCTTTGTCCGGCCTGAACCGAAAAGGTTCGTTGGTACAAGTCACTCTAACCAGATCACCTACCTCCATCAAAAGGCTCCACTTCATAATCTGAGAATTTCCAAATTCCATCTGATGTTTGTACAAAATATATGACTCCTAGGGAAGAACTCTTGCTGACTTCTACTATAATACCTATTTCTCCTACATCTGGTCTGATGTAAAAAGGAGAGTAGTGACTATATTTGATTCTGACAAGATCACCTACATCCATTATATCCTGTTACCACTTGGTTGTCAAGCTTTTTCTTTTATATATTTTCTTTTTTTATATACATGTATATTATAATACTATTATTCATTATTAAATAACTTCTCAGTATTATATTTTCTTAATAATTCATTAATTTTATTAGTAGGTATACCTAAAAACCTAGCCATGTCTCTTTTGGATTGACATGCTGACATGGCATATCTCAATAATGCATCTCTAGTAATATTAGGCATAGCGGACCACAATGGAAAGTTATAAAGCTTGTTGTTTATCATTTTTATCGACAATTCCAACTTCAAAGCTATGACTTCTTCCAGTGACAACGAGGACAAGGTGTTCAGAAAACTTTCGTTTATCCTTTTGTTCTGTCTCAGAACATGTATAAACGAATAATTTTTATTTTTTTTATTTGACATCAGAACCTTAATATGTTATATTAAAAGAGTGTAGTAATTATTTTTGCATCGAATCGTATTGTTGAGTTGTTGGCTCTTCAACTTCTTTTTGTATTTCTTGTTCAAATTTGTCAAAATATAGTTTCATATTTGTAATCAGATAATCCACAAAGATTTTTTTATCTTCAACGTTAGCTAACATATCGTATGCATCCAAAATATATTGGGAGACTTTTTTGAATGTTGTAAAGGCCATATTACGTCCAGTTTCATCTAGACCTTCTAGACCGCCACCAAATTCTTCCTTTTCATCAGGTTGATCATCATCCTCCACAGGAATTTTTTTAGCTTCTTCTTCATCATCCTCGATTTCAATATCGATTTCTTCCAATTGAATATCTAAATCATCACTATCATCACCCAATTCAGGCGCCGGCTCTGCTAACATAACATCAGTGCCTTGTAAATATGTGTCATTTACTAATGATGGAGCCAATGCTCCTTTCACAGCAGAGATCATGTGGGCACGAAAGGAATCTCTTTGATTCTTGTTGGTAGTCATGCGTTTATAATCTGTTCTGAGAGTTGTTATCATCTTTTTAAGAACATCTTCTAGAACATTAATACCAGTAGAACGATGCGGGTGCATATCCGAGATATCTCCTTCTTTGAGAAGCTCTCGAACTAATTTTCGAAGACGTATTTCTTCATTCATCCTTTCTTTTTGACTATTCTTTTGTTTTTGCAAAGATTCATTTATCTTCTTGCGAACATATTTTCGAATTATTTTTTCTTCTTTAGAATTCATTTATTTATCCTTCAATTTTTGCATAACTCTTTTATTGTTTTCAAGAACTCTGCGTACAACTTCTTTAATGTTTACTTTTCTATTTTCCTTCATTTTACTTTTAACGTGATCACGGAGTTGGGGAGGTACTTTTGACATATCTTTGTCTTCTTTCTCGTCATCTTCCTTTTTGTCAGAACTCTCTTCATCGTCTTTCTCGTTATCATCACCAGATTTCTTGTCAGCCCAATCAGGTACACCATCTCCATCCTCATCTGGCTTTTTATCCTTTGCTTCTTCCAATTCTTCTTCTTTAACAACGTCTTTGTCTTTATTATGTTGTTTTTCGTCGTCTCTTTTGTGACTATGCATCTCTTGTACAACGATTTCCAAGTTTTCAACAGCAATATTCTCAACAATTACATCTTCAAACTCAACAGTGTAGTGAGAAATATCACCAGACTCTGTTAGGGTGTGTTTGATCGGGTGACCTTTCTTACCAGATGCTTTGTGAGTCACTTCGAGAGCACACATGTGGGTTATTTCTTTTTCTTCTTTGAGAATACCAAATTTCTTCAGAAGAAGCTTGTTTAACTCGTTGTTTTTCCATTCTTTTAATGACATTTGATTATTCTCCTTTTTAATCGTGTCTTCGTATTCACGCATTAAAGCATTGCCTTTTAACATGGCTTCGTGCTCAATTTTACGTAGTTTATCGTTCTCTAAATAGTATCCCGGACCATTGTAACCACCTGTATCTAATCTACCGTCCATATTTTGCTTGTGGTGGATCAATTCATGTGCGATAGAGCGTAGCATATCTTTTGGGTGTCTACCATCACTATAAATATGTATTTCTAGGGTCTGAGGGTCATAATAAGCTGTTTTTCCAAGAACATCGCTCTGATTCTTTGAATCTGAGTCGAAAACCATTGTTGGTGGTTTCTTGAAACCTATTTTTTGATCAAAATAGTCATACATTCCTTGGATATGAGGTTCTAAGTCACTCAAATCAATGCTAGCAGGGTTTTTTATATCACAGGGCATACCTTAATTAGTCCTCTAAATCTGATTTTTTAACTAAAATAAGGCTTATTTTTATGGGTTTTGAGGCCCCAAAAGGCAATATTTCGGCTATTTTTATGTCTCTTTTGTCTAATATTCCAGTATAAATAGACAATAAAACGCCATATTTGTAGTTTCTGGTCACGTTTTCGGGTGTATGATGCCATCCGGGCCACCTAACTATCTCTCCGATCTCGAATTTTTCCGTTTGAGAGTCTCCCAAAACCTTATTTTTGAGTTTATCGAGCATTTCTTTGCTCAATTTAAGAATTCTTGCTTGAATTGCATCCATAATTGATCAATTCCACGCAATTTCCCCAAGGATCAGTCAAATAATGGTAATTTGAGCCGTCTCGGTGTTGTTTGAACTCCAAATTTGGCCACTTTTCAGGGTTTACCTCTATTGCAACGTGATTTTGGTGCTGATTTGGGAGAACTAACGCCATTTTTATGTTATCGAACTCCAAAAGAGCCCAAGTTTGGTCAAAATAGAGTACATTTGCACCAAAACGCACGTGATACCACTCACATGCTTCATAAATATCCCCAACTTGTAGTGCAATGTGATCAATTTTCACGATTCACCTAACTTTTCAAGCATTTTTTTAATTTCTTCTCCACCCATGTCGTACATTTGCTCATAATCTGGCTCGATTGGCTCCATTTCAGGCATAACTTGATCATAAGCACCCTCTTCCATGCCATATTCAACATAATGTTTAACAGTTTTGAGGTAATCTGCTGCTTTTGTTAGCTTTGCTTGTACCCAAGACTCCAATTGTGTTGTGTCTGTGAGCATTTGGCTTAATTCACGTGAATATTTTTCCATATCATGTAGTTGTCTCTTCGCCATGGCACCTTCTTTGTCGATCTCATGAGACATTTCGGGCTCATTCATCATCTCACACTCTTCTGTGATGATTTCTATGAGTCTTTTTTTACTAATTTTCATTTTTTTAATCCTTTACGAATGCGATATAGAACAGAAAAAAGATCACGGCTGATTCTTTTGACGTTAATGATATACCTAATAACATAATTAGGAATAAAAAAGCTATTTTTATATACTTTTCAATCTTTTCTTCCATCGCCATCGTTAATTAAACCCCAAATATTCAATATCGCTTTTAAAAACCTTCAAAATAACTCCAACTTGCCAATTGTAGTGGCAATAAACATAACATCTTTCTTTATCATCATCAACCCATGGCAATATATAGAACTCTGAGCTTCTGGGTACCGGTATGTGCCTCTTGTGATTGTGGGAATAATAATATCCAATACCCTTTCCTTTCATATTTACTAATTGAAGAAGCTCTCCATCGTCTGATTTTAAAAATTGGGCTAGCTTTTGTGCTAATTTATTTGGATTTTTGTACAAATACTCTCTGAGTTTTGCTTTATTTTTGATTCCACTATTCTCCGCCGCCACCATCGCCGCCTCCATCGCTACTATCACCTAAACTTCCAATGTTCCAATCACCATATGGCCATCCGATACCTTTGGATTTAGTGTATTTTCTCTTTTTTCTACGTTTTTTACGTTTTTTTCGCTTCTTTCTTCTTTCTTCGAGATCAGAAACGATAGAAATTTTTATTTTTTTAGTTTTTTTTTCGTTAGATTCTTCGAAAACACCATATCCAACCGGTGCATTGTCTGATCTACTGTGGTCTTCAACGTTTTTAGCATCACCGCCACCTGTGTGTTTGTTGATTCCTGTTCCGACTAGTCTTCTTTTCTTTGTAGAATGATTATTAGAGTGCGGCCATGCTCTTTCAAGCATCAAATCAGACTCATTTAGGAAACCTATGGTGTTTTTTAGGTTTTGTGTTGCCCCTTCTCCCATCTTTTCCATCACTTCTTCTAGATCTCCGCAAAAATAATCAGCAATTTCCCATTGTAACTGTACAATCCCCTCTAATTCATCAGAAGAGTGAGGAACTTGTGCTATAAAATAATGAACCAACTTGTTTTTCTTTTTCCAAGTGGTGTTAAGGGATGACATATACTGAACTTTCTTTACTTTTAAAGACAATTCTTCTAAAACTTCACGATAAAAAGCGTAATTTGCTTCCTCTCCTTCCATAAGATGTCCACCGGGAGCATCCCATTCATATGAATCTGACCTTTGGGCTATGATATACTTACCATCAGTGGTCATGATCAAACCTTTGGAGATTTCATCGATATCTTTGACTAGTTTGTCGGGATCTTTTACCACAATATCATTAGGATGCAGTTTTCTATAAGCCTCAATGGCTTCTCTTTCAGCAGGGTCGTCGTCATAATGAAGAGTAGATCCTAGTTCATAAAGCTTTTTGGCCTTTTTATCTCCATTTGTATAGAATATGCCGTCCACTTCGATACCGTATTTAGCCAACATGTTTTGAACAGAGCTTTCTGGTACTTCAAGGGCATGTGTTCTTGCTGTTACTATCAGCACTGTCGAACCAGCCTGTTTAAATTTCTTGATTCTTGCAATAATTTGTGGATTTTTACCACCATATTGGTAAATTGTCTCTTCGCCATCGTTAGAATCTTCATATGACTTTATGATTGTATTATCAAAATCAAAAGTAACAACTTTTCCATTTTTATTTTCATTTAATTTTTTCATTTTATCCAATAATTCTTTCATCTCTTGTCCTTTTAATATATTATAACACGTTTTTTGCTATTTGTCAACGTTTTATTTTGATTCTGATCCGGTTTTCCCGGAGTTTTCCTTTTTTCATTTGATTTAGTTCAGTGTCTGTTTTAAACATTCCAACATCTACTATTACAATGTCACCATCCGGCCTTCTCATTGCGTTTCCGTCGTGTAAATCGCGAGCAAACAACCCTGTTTCTTTTTGGAGGCCCATAATTGCTTGAAAGATACTCTCAGCATCATCTCTTCTGCCTCCTTCTTTGCCAATATCTGATTGGGAATAGCCACCTTTGAGAGAAGTTGACATCCTATATTGTTTTTGGAACCGCTCCAAGAAGGGCTTGACGATAAATTCAGTAAAATCTTTGACGTTGTCACCTTGTGGGGTATAACGTTTCATTATTTCTATAATCTTTTTGCACATCAATGTGACAAAAACTTGACTAGCAGGAGAATTCTTCATATCAGTCATGATAGATGAGTAAATTCCTGCCGCCCCGCCAAGATAATCTAAAATTTGGTCGTTAAACCGATTGACTTTTTGACTAGCTTCTTTTCTAGACACACTCCGGAAGTTCGCGAATACACTTGGGTTTATAGCGGTCTCTATATCTTTTAAAACTTGTGGTTCTATTTTTTTATTATACTCAGTAGAATACGTTAGTAGTCTCCTTTTAACAACATCAATCAGATTAGCAATCTGCTTAGAGTCATCCAACATCATTTCAACTCTTTTTGATACATCTTTGTCGCTGTCAAATTGTGAGATTGGCCAATTCGGCGCCATCATAGGTCTTTGTTTATGCATAATCTGTTCAACTCCGCTAAAAATCCCCTTCAATTCAGCATGCAGAGGCTCCAATACTTCCATTACAATAAAAGTGTTCCCCTCTTCTTCAAATATCTTAAAGACTTCTGGAAAATGCTTTGCAATTACCGGGTTTTTATCGCGAGCACTAGATATCTCTCGATAGTTTCTAACTTCACGTGCTATAGCTTCTCCACCAGTCTTCTTTAAGATCTTAATAGCGAAATTGTGACCACCATATTCGTCAATCTCAGTAGCAAGAACAACAACTCCATACTGTCCTTCTCCTAGTTTCTTTTTGAGCTTATATCCGTTTTTCTCCAACATGACTTCCACTGGATCACGAGGTACAGGGATTGGTTTAGCATCAGGTAAAGGCCTAGTGCTGTCATCCATAGGTAAAGTAGCATCATCATCTTCTTTCATTACGTTTCTGAGACCTTGGTGTCTGGCTCTTTCTACATGACCAGCATGTTCTTTTTCTCCCCGTACGATACTAATTCGCAAACCACCTGTTTGTGTCGAGGAAGAAAACATTTCTGCTAATTTTTTTCCTTTGAGTTTAGAGGCTTGTTTTTCACTTTCATTGAATTCTTCGTTGTCTTTTTTACTACCTAGCGGAGCTCCATAACCTTGAACAGCACCACTGCCAACAGAAGAAATTTCTTCCAATTGTTCTTCATTCTTGCTAGCCTCGATGGCTGCCAATTGTGCTTTTGCTTTTGTTTCAGAATCATGTGTGCCTAGGGTCTTTCCCTTTTTTGATTTCACAACCCACTTGTCACCGCTCTTACTTATAACTTCTTTTATTATCCGAATCTTCATTACTTCCACCTCACAATAAATAGTTTGGAGGTAAATGTTAATCTGGAATCCAAAATTTTTCTCCGCCTTGCTCATGTATTGGGTGCATTATGTGTCCAATCTTCTCTACATGCTTCATACCAAAAGCGTGACCTAGTTCGTGTTCTAACAATCTGGGCATAAATTTACGATCGTTTGGAAGTATGATTTGAGCAGAAATCATTTTGTTGATAATTGTTAATCTAGAAGTGATAGCATAGGTATCAGGCAGTAACTCGCCTTGGCCTCGAACCAAAATCATTCCTTGTGACCAAGTGTTGGAACATATTTCGTTGCTCCTGTCCCAGTGCACATATGAAATATTATATCCGCGGATTCCCCACCATTCAACCGCTTTACTAACGCGATAATTGGTCAAATGACTATCAGGACATATAACTAAGATAGGGTCTTCTTCCCATTCGGCTAAGATAAACTGACTCTCTTCCCAAGCAATTTTCAAGGTCACCCCCAAAATAAACCCAACAATTCCAGAAAGAATTAGCCACCACCTATAATGACGGGTTAGCATCCCCAGATACCATATTCGATCGTAATGGTTTGACTAGACTCCGGAATGGAATCTTCGTTGAAGACAACAGAATTGCTTATGGAGTCATATTGCCAACCAGTAACCACTTGACCATTAACACTGACTATGATAGAAGATTCGATCGGATCTGGTTCGTCTAATGGAAATGTGCTTCTAATAGTAACAGTGTTTGCTAGGTCTTGCATTTGACTACCCCAATCTGTTGCACAAATCGAATACCAGTCTCCGTTATAACGTTGAGTCATATCCCAATATCCTGATCCAAATTGAATATTTCTGAAATTACCGCCAAACTGAAAACCACAACCGGAAGGATAATCTCCAATCACAGCAAAATGCCTCATCATATCAACATCAGCTTTTAGTGTGTCGAAAAAATATGTATAAGCAGACCAGCCACCAATACTAAAATCAGGTTCGTCTGATACATAAATTACAACCGTAGTAGAATCGTTCCTCCAAAAAGAAGTTCCGGGGGCACCACCATTATCATAATTCGTATTCTCAAAAAATCTTTTGGCCATTTCAATACCTTTCTCAACAGCAGACCCTCCAATATTTATTTGCGATATTACTCCCTGAGCCCAGTCGACTGGATTAGCGGAGGTATTGTCAATCCAACAAATTACGCCACTGCATTGTAAAAAACCGCGATCAGTTGTGATGAAGCCCATATGAAAATCAGCACCACTGGCAAGAAAAACATTCATGAAAGAAGTCATTTGAGAAGCTAACTGTTGCTGAAAGACATTCATCGAACCAGAATTGTCAATAACAAAAACAATGTCTAAGATTGCAATCTCTTCTTGTACGTGAGTTTGTATTATGTATTGCTCTATTACTCCATCACCTAATTGTCTAACTTCTACTTCTGGCGTTTGAGGGTCATCACCAATAACTGTGATAGAACTTTCATCCAGCCCAACATCGGATGGAATATAAGAAACTAGAAAGTCAACTTCTTGATTTGGGTCGAGAACCCAAGGTGGCGGAGGTAGAGAACCAAATTCCATAATGATATCAACCGGTTGTGTTACCATTTGCGATACACTATCAACAGTGAGAGGCAAGTTGCCATCATTTCTAATAGTGATTCTTTCTTCATTATCACAGCCCATTGAAATCGTCCCATAATCGTACGAGATTGGCTCGACAGTCATTACAGGGGCATCACCCTTGCCGAGAACTAAAACTTCAATCTGAGGGCTCTCATCGTCGTTAGAAACGACTTCTATGAGGCCACCATTACTCTCATATGTTTGAGGCTCATAATAGACATCAATTTGAATTCCTTCTCCGGGTTGTAACTCCCAATCTTCTGTTTCATCATGATCAATGCTGAAACGGTGATTACCCGCAATAAGATTCAAGGGACTAAGCAATAATACTTCGTCCCCTGCATTTACAATAGTTAATTCTTCTACACCAGTCTCTTCTCCTGACCTTATGTTGCCAAAGTCAATAATCTCCGGCAAAACCACAATTTCAGGCTCTGGATCCTGTACTTTTGTTAGTGTTATGTCATTACACGCAAATAAAATTCCCAATAACCACATTCATAAGCCCCCCTTATATAAGTAAATAGGGGGTTATAGAAGGATTTAGAATTTATTTAATCTTTTTTTGTCTTCATCGATGCCAAACATTTCTCCAACATCAACACCGGTTTTACGTTTTTGAATGCCCATGATAGTCTTCATAATAGCAGGTCGGAAAAACTCTTCTGCTTCTTTTACTGCCGTTTCTGGTTTTATTGACATCTTATCGTATTCATAATCCCAGCCTTCTAGATCCCACGTGTTACCAGTGTTGTATGTATCGCCAATAATAAGATGTTCTGGTGTAAGTCTTCCTAGGTAATACATTCCGGGATCTTTTGCTTTATATAAAACACGTTCAACGCTTTTCAATGTGTCCACCCATTTATCAATAGATTCCTGAGATCCGTCAAATTCTTTCATAGCCTGTAGAGGTCTTCGTAATGCTCTGGTGTACAACCCTTCGAGTTCGTTCCAAGTTTTTTCAAAATATTCCTCGTCATCGTTATCGAATAGTCCCATGGTTTGTGCGGCTTCGTTTGTTAAGTCTTTAAGTAATTCTTTTGTGTGCTCTTCGATGGCTTTTTTGAGTTCTTTGTTTACTTTGAGAGAAACATACTTGTCGACTTGCGCCGATCGATCTCTTTCTCCTTCATCCCCCAAGGATTGTCCAATCTCGATAGCTTGTTGAGCAAAGTCAGTATCTAAGTCACTCGCATCATAATAATATTGTGATTCGCTCATTGTTTCGAGAATAAGTTTTTTTAATTTTTCTTTAGTTAATTTCATTTAAGTCAATTCCAGTTATTTCTTTGATTTTGTCTTTCATTTCTTCAACAGTAAATCCGTAAGTTCCGTTTTTGTTCTGAACCTGTTTGTGGTCCGCAAATTCATCCTCATAATTTTGAATTCCAATTTCAAGTTTTCCGATATTAGGACCCTCTTGTGCAACACTCACCCAGATTCCATAATACTCATCAAGCAATGTTTGTGGTGTAGTTCCCAATTTAGCAGGAAGAAGAGTGATCTCCATTCCATACTCGGTCTCCGGACTCCACTCAAACATTATATCTGCTGTTACTTTACTGCCCTTCACCATCGGAGCCTCAAAAGGTTCATCGATCGATTTCCTTATCGAGACGGTCATCATAGAACCACCAGACATCATAGGATCGCCGCTCGGCGTTGCGCCAAAAATTTCCTCTATTTTCTTCTCAAAGTTGACATAAGGTTTTGCTAACACACCAAACAACAGACCTCCGGTCTCAGGATACACCTCAAAGTATTTCTCTTCTTCACCCAATTCAAGCAAGTGATCCTTAAGCTTATCTAAATCATCTCCATCAGCGCCACTAAGTTCATACAAATTATCAGGATCAATGGCTTCAATCTTCAAATTTAATCCAAGCGATTTAGCCACATACTTGAGAGTCCATTCGGTATCCCTAAAATATCCACCATAATAATAAATGGAAGAGTGAATATCTTCTTTGGTGTCTTCCGGAAGGTTTTTGTGAGTTAAAAATAATTCAGCAACTTCATCCAAGTTATCGCGATCATAAACTTTTAAAAACCAGACGGCTCCCCACAACCTTTCGCGAAGTGCGTTAGCCTCTTCCTTTTCTATTAAAGCGCTATCTTCGAAAGTATCGATCAATTCAAAAAATTGGACATAGTAGCTCCAATCTTTTAGTTTGATGACGTTTTCAATTTTATCTTTTAAGATATCGATCGGTTCTTGCTCTTCTTCGTCTTCGCGAAGAACCTCGTTGATCATATGAAACAAATAATCTTTATTTAATTTTTGTTTACCGGACTCTTTCAAGCCAAGCGCTTTTTTAAATGTAGGTAATTGTCTACTAGAAAAAGAAAGAGCATTCATCATCTTTTTTGCAAGGTCTTGTAATCGTTTAATTATTGGATGCTCAGAAGAATGCCTTAATCTATAATACCTATCCTCCCAGTTACTTCCTTGCCATCCGTACGATTTCCCGTCGGGTCTCTTGTGGCTCCTATCATGACCTAAAAGACGCCATATAAAAGGAAACATGTGATCAGCCTCTTCAATAAATCTATATGCCGCAAAAGGTTCATGAATAGAGTGTTCCTTCCAAGGTCTTTTGTTAGCAGGTCTCCATTCGATATTTAAAAAAGTTTTGATGACCTTTTTAAACTCACCATGATTAAAGTTCCCAGCACCTTGTTTAAAATATTTTGCACCCTTCATATACTCGGAGTACAACCACTCTTCGAACTCCTCAGCAGTAGAGAATCCTAGATTCCCTTGGTTTTCGTTTATGGTTGGCGCCGATCCCTTCGGTAATCCGGGCCATCCCGGGATGTCCTCATCCGGACCAAAACCCATAGCTTTTCTAAGTCTTCCGGGCAACTCTCTCTTGGATATTGTAATCTCATCAGCACCAAAGGTTCGAGCAGAGCCAGCAGAAAAAGTGATCTCTCTGTCCATGTCCATTCCGACATAGCCATCATATGGTTGAAGAGGGCTTTTGAAATGAAAGAAAGGCTCTATCGCTAGCGGCCCTTGTTGATCAAAATAAAATTCAAACTCCATTCGATTACCGCCGGGGTTAGCCCGAAGAGAAAAGATTTTGTTTTTTAGTTCGAACTCTCCTTCCGGAGGACGAAACCCCATTTCGTTTTGAAAAATTTGGTGAAAATCAAAGCCTAATTCTTTTAAAGCCGGTCCGGGTTCGTCGGGCCCATTCGCGCCTAAAATTGTATCTTCCATGGTGCTCTTAAGAGCTTGCATTTGTTTTTCGTCAAAATTAACGTATTGAATTAATTCTAATGCTTGTTGTACACTTGGCCAATCAACAGAGGCAAGATCCATTGCTTTCGCGAAAAAATCTTGACGCTCTTCGTTTGATAAACCATCGTCTTCCAAGGCTTCCATTATCAGCCCGAACAAATATTTTTTGTTAAGCTTCATTTCAAATCTCTCATTACCTGTTCAATTAGTTTGTGCAACTTCTCTTTGGTAAGTCCTTCCATGATATTACCGCTAGAATCAGTTTGTTTTTGCGGAGGCTTAGGAGTGTGCGTTGGAACGCCCGACCATTTGTTTTGTTGTTTCTTTGTTGCAACAAGTTTTCCTTGACGGTCAAGGATATTACCAAAGTCATCGGAAATCCCTTTGTTTTTGAGAACCCATGCATCGATATCGATATACTTCCCATCGGGGTCGGGTTCTATGTTGTAACCACTAACGTTAAGCCACATATCAACGGGAGTGTGTCTACCATCAGGGGTGATGTTATCGACCTGAATATCAATGATTACGTTGTTTTGTTGATAATTTTTTTTAAGGTTAAGAGTGTGACGTACGTCAATGCTTCCTTTTATTCGAACCATCCTAGGTGGAATGGGCGGAGCCTTTGCTCCTTTGTCGAAATATACCAAAAACGACTCCCATGGTTTTACCGGCGAAAATTGTGACGGCCATTGACTTTTTCTTTTGCTCATTTCTTTTTTCCTTTTTTGTTTATCTTTTGTTCAAGCAACATATCCCTTTCTTTCAATTCTACAACGATATCTTCTAGATGGTCTAGGCGGTGATTTGTAGTGTAATAAAAGCCCACTAGCGTTGCTCCAATGGTCAATAGTGCTATGATGTGTGATAACTCCAACTTCATTTTGATCCACCCAATTTTTTAAGGATTGCGTTGGCTATTTGGTTGCCTAAAACTTTCCTCATAACGACATCTTTTCCTCTAACTTCGTGTTCTAATATTTTTTGTAATAGTTGTCCGTATTCTTTATAGTTGTCTATCTTGTCGATATAAGTTAGGACCCTCCCAACATCCGACATCGTCTCGCCACCGGGCTCCGGAGCCTCATCGTCTTCCATCACTGTCATTGCTTCTTCGATGATTTCCATTAATTGTTTTTTTGTTATCTTCATTGGGAATTGTCCTTATTTTTTTATCGTATGTTGATCAAATTTGCTAGCTAAAAAATCTTGAATTTCAATCGACGCGTCTGGCATTGGTGCGTCTGGATTCATTTTTCCTAATTTGTCAATTAAAAAATTTAAAAACGCTGCCTCCACTTTGTCGTCGACTATCTTTGAAATATTATCATCGATGTTAAGCTTGTCTAGTCCGGTATTGCTCTGGAATTTATCATCCATCCCATATAGAGTAGAGATCATATCTTTGGCTTCTTTGGCGCCCTTCACGATGCTCCATATATTACTAACGATCGGAATTTGCTCAATGGTCATTTCGAGTGCTTTTTTGCCTGCCTCACCACCTGCTTTCGCTTGTCGGAATTTCTGTATGATGCTTAAAACGGCACCAACCGTCTGCAATTCTTCTTTTTCTTGTACGACGTTTTTTCGAAACGTTTCCATTATCAGCTTCATATCTTTTGACATTCAAAATCTCCAAAAATTTTTTGAGAATATTTTTACTACCTTAAATAGTACCTCGGTGATCTAATTGGGGGAAATTTTCGATTCTGGGAATTTTTGTAGAGCGGTCTGGCGTATCTCGCTTCGCTCGTCCGCGAAAGCGTAACATGAAGAACTTATTTCGAAGAGATCTCCAAGACCTCCACCACCCGGGGGGGAGGGGGTTCACGCGCTCAAAGCGAAACAATAAACGTAACAACAAACAAACCAAGTTGCATGCCAACAAGGAAACCACCAAGTAACATTTCAAAGCGATGGGTCATAAAACCTCCAATGTAAAACCCCCGTGGTACGGGGGGCGGTAGGTAAGTAGTAAGGGCGAGAGAGTTAGGCAGCTATAGCTATGGGCTATGCGCGAGGGTTGTGCTCTTTAACATAAGCATTGAAAGCCTCGTCACGCTCGGGATTAGCAGGCGTCCACATATCACCGAAGCATTCATTCATTTCAGCCACGAGCCAATCAGGCTTAGTGGGATCTTCGAGAGTACCGACACGAGAAGCAGGCTTCTTATACGGTCGAGGTGCTGGGGCTTTACCACGCTTACGCTCGGACGCTGGACGCTCTGTGAGGTACTCGTCAAACTCCCAGCCGATAGCCTCCGCACCATCGATAGCAACGAGCATCTCAGTAGCCGCGCGGCATCGAGACATTACGCTCTCTTGCAACTGACGTATCATAGGAGAAGCACCGTAGAGTGCATCGGTATCGTCCTGACCACGGGCATCGTAGTGAGCACACTCTGCAAGAGCGGCAGCATCGGAAGCCTCGGCAACACGTAGCAACCAGTCTGAGCGCGAGATTGTACGCTCTTGCTTAGTACCAGCGGCGAGAACAACATCAGTAGCTTCAGAGAAATCTGTCACACGGATACGAACGCGCTCACCTACACGCCCGATAACATCGCAGAAGCCGATGGATGAATGGTACGCGAGAGTACCAGTCTTCGGAATGCGCGAGCCACGCGGGGTTGTAACAAAAGCGGGAGAGTTAGTATTTTCAGTAGTAGTAGTCAAAATGCCTCCAAGGCGAAAGAGAGAAGAGAACCATTCCCAACCTCTATATATAATGTATCATGGTGATACAGGGTTGTCAAACAAAGAGCGGACAGAATATGTCCGAGAACAAAAAAATATTATTTATATGGTCTTAGTCGCATGAAGCCTCCAAGGAAATAAGATAAGGGCACAGAATGAAATAGAAGAGAGGAAAGAGAAGGAAGAGATACAGGCTAGTCATGTCTATCCTCTAAGAGTTGTAAATACTCAAAGTAAAAGATGATAGATAAAGAACCTGCTAGATAGGCAAGGAAAGCAACGATAATATAATCCATGTATGACCTCGGGTTATTGGTTGAGAGTTGAAAGAGAAGCATCAAGCATAACGGAAACAGGTACACCATTTTTAACGTAGTATCGAGCCGTCGAAGCGTTTGCAACGTCCATCCGTTGGTTACCGTGCATAACGTAGTATTGACCACGGGGAGAGACAAAAGCTGTGACCTCGACAGTGACCGGCTGACGGGTGTTATCCTTCTCTGGTAAACGCCCCGTAGCATAGGCGACAGCAGAAGAGTGGTTATGACAGCCGACAAGTTGAGAGCGGCAAGGAGTGAGAGCAACAAAGTTAGGTTGAATAGTAGTCATAAGACCTCCGAGAAGTGAAACAACAGCGTTTCATATATATAATGTATCACGTTGAAAGCGTTTGTCAAACTTTATGGGGTTCTTTTAACAACTTCTTGACATTTAAATGAGTTATGTAAAGTATTTCGTATAGTTATGTAAAATTTTTACATTTGCTTGACAACTCCCTTCCTTATAGTTATGTAAAGTATTTTGTCAAGAACTTGTCAAGAGATCCTCGGATTTCCGTAACATCGGGAGGTGTTTCGTTACTCTCACACTCACGTCACTTGCATTGAATGAAACTTGTTTCATTGTTACGCGCCTCATGTATACACAGCGCAAAAATGTTGAAATGAAAAACCTCAATAAAATCGGGGGGTTAGTCAATAGTCTCCCTAAGAGTTCCACTTTATTTCCCTCGGAGTTTCGGCTGTTACGCTCGTAACACGCTATATACATATGGGAGTTTCGCCTATAAGCCCCGTGAACACGACGTGAATGCTCTTGTTCCCACCATACCTAGCACATACACACACCGCTTACACAGGCTCACAACACGCTCTCACGCCCTTCTATTGACCTTGTAGGGTCAACACACTCACACAGCACACTAAATGCGCACATACACGTTTAACGCGCTTGAATGCGCATCTGACACTTGCTCTTTCCTGCGCTCTGTCGGGTGTTCCTATAGCTATAGGAAATATAAAATGTTAAAAGAGTGGGCATCGGGTAGGGGGGTACTAGGGTAGAAGATCGGTTCACACGGGATGCAACAAGCATTTATCAATCCAGAACTCACTGGGATCGCTATCAACTGTACAGCATAACGCGAAGCCGTTGTAATAGTTCTTCCCTATCTCTATCACTAACAAAAGAAGTGAACCACGGCTAACAAGCATTCCTGCTTTAATCTCTTTCTTCATTCTCTAACACCTCATAATATATAAAAAACGTAGGTACTGAATGGATAGAACTATTGTCGTAGTCATTCAGTAGTCTTACTTCATAATGTTCTGGTTTTCTTGCTGTGGCTTCTCTTAGCCAAGCATGTCCATATTCACCGTTATGTATATCACGTATAAAGATTATTTTATTTTTCATTTGTCCTCCGATGCTTCGATCAGTATTAAGTCCTGCATTGACATGCAGACGATTTCTCCGTGCGCCCAGACAACCTGAACACAGTCATTCCCTATCCCTTCTTGGATAATCACTCCTATTGTTTCCTTAGTTCCACCGACCTTCCAGTTGGCTCTTTTCACTAGATCTCCTGATTTCATAGTCTCTCCACGTCACACCATCTAAGCCAGTAGATGCCACCCGTGCGAATGTTTTGCACTTTCACCTTC
>TARA_R100001591_G_scaffold32686_4_pt1 | contig 20196 bp, 21 predicted proteins | sample TARA_R100001591 | Tara Oceans TARA_R100001591 (sample SAMEA2622725) | marine metagenome | biome: marine biome (ENVO:00000447); feature: surface water layer (ENVO:00002042); material: "saline water (ENVO:00002010), including plankton (ENVO:xxxxxxxx)" | depth 5 m
TCCAGGATTTTTTGTTAATCTTTCTTCCATGAAAGCATCGTCATACCAGATAGTTCTATTGTTAGGGTATGCAAAAAAATTACCATCATCCATTCTAAACATGTGAGCACATTTGTGTTCTGGGTCTTCACTAAAGTTTGTATCTAACATACCTGCTTTATTTTCCCATGCCCAGTCTATAGTAAACATATATGTACCTTTTCTTTTTGTACCTTTGTAGTCTACAAGTTCTGCTCTACAGTTTGCTAATCTATTTCTTCTCTGTACATCCACGTAAGGTGAAAAGCAATCCCAATATTGATGTATATTTAAAGGATGTTTAGGCGCGTCTTTCTTCCAACAAAATGCATGGATAGGTCTTCGTGTCCAGTTTACTCCATTCGGTAATAGACATTCAAATAGTAACGCTCTTCTTTCTAAACTATTTACTGTGTGCACATCAGCAAACGTATATTCTCCGTGCCCCCTTTCGTGGTCGAATAAGTATTCATTTCTAATGTATGCGCTAAATGGCGGCAGATTATGATTTAAATATGCCACTCTAGTGAGCTAGTTCTCTTATGATATAAGAAAGTTTTTCAGCACGCATCGGGGTTTGTTTTGCCCAGCGCGAATCGAGCATTTCATCTGCGGCTAGGTGATAAGTCTTAGTAGATAAGTTTGCTAAGAATTTTTTAAACTTACCTACACCCCCAACACCTAGCTGAAATACCATTTCTATAAGAACCTCTTTAACAGGTTGCGGATGATCGTCAAGATTGATATTATTTGTTTGAGCGACCATGTCAGCAGAATTACAGGCGCTTTCAAAATCACTTTCAAACACGGCTTCCAATTGTTCTTGACTATATTCAATACCTTCTTCATAGCTATCCTCCGTTGTAACGAGGTGACCATATCCTATGGTAGCAAATCCTAAGCTATCCTTGTATACGATATTTCTAAATCCCTCGTGTTCTTTTATTCTCTCCTTAAGTTCTTCAAACATTAAAATCCTCCTATTCCCCAGTGTTTCTCATGTTCGTCTTTTTGATTTTGTTTTCTTTTTTTGGGCTTCAATAAACTTTCTATATATAGAAGCAGGCTTAGTCTTGCCAGCAACACGAGCTCGCTGCTCCATTGCAATAGCTGCTTGAGTTTTGTGGGCATGACTTCTACCGCTTCTACGAATCTTAGCCACGCTACTGCGAGCCGATGATTCATCTTTGAACCCAAGTCCTTTGATTGTTCCTTTAGGGTTTTCATCTGTATATAAGTCTGAATGTTTTTTAGATCCAGCTGGTTGTCCTTTCTTTCTAGGTATCCTAGGATTTGCCATTCTTCAGTGCAGACTTTAAAAGTTTTCTCTGGGCTGTGTGTGCTTTGACTGCTTTACCTAAACCAGATATAACTTTTCTAACTTTAGCTTTTCCTTTTTTCTTCATGGTTACCCTTTCTTTTTAGTTAATAAACCCATAGCACCTTTAGCTCCTTTGATACCAAAGCTAGCGCTACAAGCTATATATAATAAATGTTTATAATAATCTGGTAAGCTGTGCAGTGCTTCAAATCCTGCCTTAATGTGTGGTGTCCACCCAGGAATAAATACTAGTACCGCAGGAACCAACAAGCATAGTAAAATTACCTCGTCTTTCCAGCTCCCTTTCATTTGATCTACAGCAGAAGCTTCCCACGATATTTTACCTGCGATCTGTTGTTCTTTTAAACTTTTCTGTGCTTTTATTTCTGTCAAAGCTAAGTCAGCTTTTGCTTTCTTAGTCTCAACAAACCCCTTAACTGTATCTCCTAACAAAGATGTTAGAGGTCCTACCAATAAGTTAAACATTATGATACCTTTCTAAATCTTTTTGTTTTCTTCTTTATATTCTTTGGTTGAGCCGCGTGTTGTTTACCAGCAGCTCTGGCTTTTCTTTTAGCTCTAGTAGTGGCAGCGTACTCAGCAGATGACAAAGACTTTATAGCAGCAGAAGGTAGATATCTTTCTCCTGTAGCTTTAGGTCCTTGTGTCGATGGCTTTCCAGATTTGGTTCTCCATTTCTGTTTGGTCCATGACTTTAAACTTCTCTGCGATTTGGCAAGAGCCATTACTTTTTCTTTTTAGACTTCATAATCTTGTCTTGCAAGAACTTAGGTAAAGTCTTTTGAGCTCCAGTTAATTTACCTTTTGTACCATTACCATTCTTAACTTCTTTCATTGGCTTCTGGTTCTTAGCTTTCTTGGATGGTCTGCCTTTCTTACTTCCGTAAGTTCCTTTTCCCATTGGCATTATTTTTTCCCTTTCTTTTTCTTAGGTAATTTGCATTTGCATTCTTTTATACGAAATATTTTGCAAACAATTTTTTTAATAATACGAATCATTTGTAACCTCCGCCCTTTGCTTTGTATTGTTTAGCTAACATTTGAGCTTTACGGGCTGACCACTGTCCTGGGGCACCACCTTTTCCGCTAGCTTTGATCCTATTAAATAATGCTTTACGCATACCAGGTTTTGTATAGTTACCTGCTTTATTAACTGTAGATTTTTTCTTCATGTTCTTTTCTTTTTCATCTTTAAATTTTTTTGTATCCTAGCTAAAGTAGGAGCGGGCTTAGTTAAATTAGACATGAAAGATTTTTTCTTAGCTTGCTTAGACATTAACTTCTTAACACGCTTATCCACGTTAGTTTTTTTAGGCTTTCTCTTACGAGAAGCAGGAGCATTTTTAATCATCTGCTCCATAGCAGCTCTGTTCATGGATTTCCTTTACTCTTTAGATTCAGAATCTTCTGAAGATTCTTCCACTTTAACCGCATCCCCAGTAATCTTAACAACAGGAGCTGTCATTTCTATTGCATCTGTGTGTATCATTAGATAATTATATCACAGTGGAATTTACTTGACAATAGCATAAAATAATGGTAATATACCACAATTACAGGAGAACATCATGGGTAAACCAACAGCAAAAAGTATATTAATTGATGCATTAAATGCAGTAATTAATAACAAGGGTAACAAAGCCGCAGCTTCCAGAGAGCTGGGTATACCACGCACAACACTACTAGAAAGAATAGAACAAGCACAACTACAGGGTATTAAACCCACAGTCGTGCCCCCCGATGCTGAAGCAGCATTAATAGAACAACAGTATGAACACGATGCAGAAGTTCGTGAATTAAAAAAGAAAGTAGATGTATTAGCTAGAGAAAACTTAGCGCATCAAAGATTAAAAGACAGTTTAATAAAAGCAGAAAAGCATGTAGCCAAGCCGCCAAAATGGCTGACTAAAAATACAAAAGCAAAGGGTGCACCAGGTGTGCCTACTATATTTTTATCTGACTTTCATTGGGGCGAAGTGGTAGATGAACAAGCTGTTAATGGTATTAATAAATACGATAGAGATATAGCATTAAAAAGATTTAAGAACGTAGTAGAAACTACTATTGACTTATGTACGAATCACATGGTTAATCCTAGATATCCAGGAATAATCTGTGCTTTGGGTGGCGATATGATATCTGGTGATATACATGACGAGCTAGCAGAAAACAATGATGGCACTAATATAGAACATGTGTTGGATTTGCTAGATAATATGACATGGGCACTAGAAAGATTTGCTAAAGTTTTCGGTAAAGTATTTGTACCCTGTACCTATGGTAATCACTCCAGAACTTACAAGCAATATCGCCACAAACAAGCGGCAAAAACTAACTATGATTGGATGCTGTACAATCTGTTAGCAAGACATTTTAAAAATGATAACCGTATACAGTTCCAAATACCTACAGGCTTTGACACAGTATATAAAGTCTATGGTATTAATTACTTACTAACACATGGAGATCGTCTCGGTGTGGCAGGGGGCACGGGAATTGTGGGTATGCTTGGACCCATAGCCCGTGGTGTACAGAAAATTAAACAAGAATACCACAATAGAAATAAGACTATTGACTACGTATTACTTGGGCACTACCACCAGTATATATCTTTGAAAGGCACCATTGTTAATGGATCTACTAAAGGATATGACGAGTATGCTTACTCAAATAGATTTACATCAGAGCGACCACAACAAGCGTTATGGTTTACACACCCAGAATACGGTGTGACATTCCAAGTTCCTGTGGTAGTTGATGAACCTAAGGGTTCTAAGTCTAAAGAGTGGGTTAGCTGGCTATGTTAGTACGGTTGAGCAGGCAGTAAACCCATGCCAGCTATTTGATAATCTTGTAGATTAGACATTATCTCATACGTACTACCACCACTTATCCTGTAAATTCTATTCACATCTTTCATAGCTTCTTGCATCAGTCTATAAACATTTGGAGAAAACTTTAATCCAGGGTGCAAGTTGCTATTAAACTTAATTAAATCTTCTATAATCTCTCTTTCTTCTTTCGCTAATTCAGCTAGCTTTTTTGGGTTATCTCTGTATATCATTAAGTCTCTGTAATAATTTTTTATTCTAGTATTAAATCTTTGTCTAGCTTCTGCAGTAACACCACCATTTACTTTTTCTAGATACAATAGCTGTTGTGCTTTTTGTATTTCTGTAGGATTAAAACCTATTGTTTTTAAAAACCCTTGATATGCTGTAGGATTATCTATTAATAAAGTACCCTTTCCAGAAAATATAGGACCGCCCGAATAATAGTCTGTAGCTGTTATTAAATTTTTCATAAAAGTAGGTAAAGCCGACCCTATAATCTTAATATAATCTCCACCATCTAATTGACTTATACCTCCTGCTTGTTCTATCTTATTCATTATACCACGAGCATTACCAAATGTCATGCTGCCAAAAGCTCCAAGGGCTTCTTCACCACGAGCTCCAGAGTTAAAACCTGCCATATTTAGAAGTGCTTTAAATTGTTGTACACCAGGAACATTAAATCTAACTCTGCTAGCTAGATCAAAACCTAACCACTTATTTACTAAACCATTTTCTGCAGCTTCAATAACACCTGGACCAAAACCGTAATCAGCAAAGTATCTTTTTATAACTTGTCTTCTATCTGTTCTTATACCTGTAACTTGATTGTATACAAACTCTGCCAACCACGCGGCATCATCAAAGAAAGGAGTAGCAAATATACCACCAGTTAAACCTATCATTGTCAATGCCTTTGCAGCCATTTCTTTTCCAAGCAAACCTCTGCTTGTTAGGTTTCTAAATATTTGACTTAACATCTGTGCTACATATGTATTAAATAAGAATACCACAGAACCAGGACCACGCATTACTGCTGGTCTTTCGGTCTTACCATATACACCAAAGTCTTCTTCAATAACAAATTGTGATAATGTTCTAGGACTAATTTCATTATTGTTTAACTGTAGGGAATATCTATAATTAGCATCATGCATAAAATATTTATGAGCTTTATCTCTGGCTTTCTTATTTTTACTAAATAATCTATATGCTGCAATGTAAGCAGCAGTACGTGAAAATGTTTCCATAGTAGCAAAAGCACCACCCATTACAGTATTTTCAGCAGTTTTTAAACCTTCTCTAACTTTGCTGGTAGTTCTATAATTAACTTGACTTGTGGGCATACCAGATTCTTTAAAAGCAGATCCTGGTTTTATTATACCGTTAGCTACATCTCTTAAATAATCTTGTTTAACATCATCTGGCACCTTACTAAAGTCTAAAAATATATCTTGTAAAGTTCTTTGTTGAAATTTAGTTTGAGTAATTCCAGGTAAAGTTAACATTCTTCTAGCATCGTTTAGGGCTACCATTAATTCTTTTGTAGCTACTGCTGTATTAGAAAAAGTACCTAACTTACCAAAAACAAATTGAGGTATACTCATTGTTTGTAGTAAGGCAGATGATATGTTGCCTCCTAAATACCACCAGAAACCTAATCTTCTAGGTAACGCAAACTCTTGATAAGGATCGTCTGAATATTCATACCATCTAGTAACAGCATCTTTTAAATTTTTCTTACCACTTTGTTTAACATCATTTAACAATCTTATTTCTGTAGTTTTAAATCTATTCTTGCCAGCAAATCCTGCTGCAAGTGTTAAGTATTGACTTATAGCTCTACCAAAATCAATGCTAAATCCAGGAACACCACCTTGTTCTTTTCTAGGTTTTAAGAATACACCATAGCCACGTATGTCTGCTCCAACTTTTTTATTTATTAATGTTTCTAATTCTTTTCTAACATCTATATAATTATTAGCATTTAAATCTGATAAGAATTGTGCTATAGAATCCATGTGTGACAAATCAGCGTTGGCTCCTTGTCTTAAGTTTTGTATATCTACCTCTCTAGTTTCTAAACTATCTATATCTAAGTTAGGGTATTTCTTTTTTAACTCTTCTCTAACATCATCCTCTTCATTTAAAAATTTACCAAAAAACTTTCCTTTATTAAACATTCTATATTCTATTACATTACCATCTGCATCTTTTACAGCTATAAAATAATTACCGTATCTTTGTAGTGGTACATAATCATTTTGTTTAAAAGTTTTATATGTAAATAATTCTTGCACCAAAGCATTTAATCCAGTGCCTACACCTGTAGTTTTAATAATAGAACCATCCGCATCTCTTTCTGTAGCCTCCTTACTAAGTACAGTAGTTGCTACCTTAGCTAATTCTACACTATATTTATTATTAGGTTGTAAATATGTAGCAGGATCTTTTAGTGCATCAACAAGAAATTTAACTTCATCATATTCCATGTTTTGTATTTGATCATCATCATAATTTACAATAGGAGTTTCATTATCACCAAATGTAGTATCGGCTAAATCAGGTCTGTTGGCTTTTATAACACCAATTGCAAATTTTAACATAGGTGTAACATTTTCATTAGCCATCAATCCTCTAATAATTTCTTTATTAGCCATTTGCATAGCTTCTTGTACATCAAGATATGCTTGAGCTGCATCACCTTCTAATATTACAACATCTCCTGCCTTTAATGTACTACCTGCCCCTCTGCCATCTTCTTTAGCAATAAAAGTAATTCTACCACCTTGATCTAGCGGTCTATCTGCTAGATATCTACCAGGAACTTGTGAAGATATTTCTAATGCTTTAGTTAAGTTAATATTTGTTTGCGTATCTTTCATAGCAGGCTGATAGTTTCTAGCTAAAAGTTGTTGTAATTGAAACTGTAATCCAGTTGTAAATTGCTCTCTGCCTTTTACTGTGTTGTACAGAGGAGAAAAGATAGGGTTATTAGCTGCCCAAATTCTTATGTGGGTAGCAATCTTATTATATTTATTTAACTTTTCTACAACTTGTTCTTCAGATTGTTTTACATTACCATCATACGCTTTTCTATAGTCTGCTACTAATTTGTCTACAATTCGTATAGATTGATTTTCTTGCTGTCTGTTCATTTCAGGAAATTCATCAAGTGTAGAATCTGTTGCAGAAGGATCTTGATTAGAATTTAAAGATGCGCGGAATAAAGGATTACCTAAATCATAATCAGCAGGTATTTCTTTAATTGGTATTAGTTGTTCATTTTTAAATGCTATATAAGAATCTCTAGGTCCGCCTTCTACAGACGATGCTTCATTTAAATTTAAATAAACTATACTATCGTAACCTTTTTTACTTAATGCATTAGCTAATCTTTCGTCTTTTGCTTTATCTATTTTATCTTTATATTCGCCTTCTATTTTACGCACTGCAGAAGCTTGTGCAGCTAAATCATCTTCATCTATTTTTTTACGAGCTGCTTCTATTTCACTTTCTTGAACTTTTCGTAAGATATCTTCTTCACGTTTAAAAGCTCTTTTTAATCTTAGAGTTTCTTCTGGTGTAAATATTTGTTGATGTAATACATTTATTAGTTCATAGTCTACTACACCATCGGGTCCAGTTATAGCAGCTTCCATGTCAGATGATACAAATATACCTTTCTTAGTTGTAAAAGCACCCCTGCCTCTAGTATCAGTTATATTTAATTCATTTAAAATAGTGTCAGCATCCCAAGTACCAATGTCTTTCATACGTAAAGGATTTTTTAAATTAGGTATGACTCTCATAATAATACTAGGATTAGCATCCGCTTTACGGTTAACCGCTATATTAGCAGCAACAGGACTTCCTATATGAAAAAAGAAATCATCTTTAAATTGTCTTTTAAATACTTCAAATTCTTTTTTACTACCATGATACATTATAACAGGAGAGTTAGCTAAAGCTATATTCTGTTCTGTTAATCTAGTTGCAAATATAGTAGCAGCTATATCTAAACTTCTTCCTCTCTGTGTACCATTGAGCGAAGAGTCTAATCCTGAATTAGTATAAATTAAATTTATTAATAATTGCATTGCATCTTTTTGTTGCGGTGTAGTAAGAGTTGCTCTTAGTCTATTTAAATCATTAGATAAGTTAGATCTACTAACTCCTGGTGGGGTTAGACCAGCTCCTGTATAATTACGATAATCTATAGATGATAATAATCTTTTTGTGTCTGTTATTAAACTATCCATTTCAATAATATCACTTACTGTAGGTAAACCTGTTTCATTTTGATTACCTGTCAAATGGTTAACATAATTATATATTTTATCTATTGCCAAACCTAATTCTGGTGAAGTTTTAGTTGCTTCTAAAGCCATTGCATTTACGGCATTACGTATAGCAGGACTATTTAATATTATATTACCAGCTTTGTTTTGCGTACTGACACCTACAAGACCCACATTTTCCGCGGTGCCCCCCTTCACTGCTGAAGTTTCTAATTCTTTTTTAATGTCTTTTATTTTTTTACCAGCTATATACGCTGCATTCCTGTAAGATAAATCTAAAGAGCTTTGTATTTCTGCATCATATTTTCTTTTTTTAATTTTGCCCAAATCTATTTGTTCAAATATTTCATTTGCATTAGTATATGCATTGTTAAATAAAACATTAGATAATGCGTTTATATAAGATTTTAATCTGTAAAATAATGTGGCGATAAAACCTCTAGGTTGATATTTAAAAGCCATGTACCCCGCAAAAGCGTTTGCAATAGCTTCTTCTTGTAACTGTTCCTCTGTTAATTTATCTGCGCCAGGTCTGTTGCTTATGTCATATTGTTTCATCCAATAATTTTTTGCGGCATCTTTTAGTATTTTAGTTTCTTCTTTTGTAAAGAAACCATTTACCATTAAAGCGTGCATGGTCTCGTGATGTAATGTAAATAATCTAGGATCTTGTTTGAGATTAAAAGCAAAAGGCTCATTAGCATTTGTGCTTATTATTATTTTATTTTGTGGAACTATTTGTGGTATTACTAATGTAGCTTGTTCCATAGGCATTCCACTATTAAGTAATGTAGCTATAGTTCTCATTCTTGTTGCTACATCTACTGTAGCAAAATCTACTAAGAACCCACCATTAAGAGCTTCGCCTGTGTTTGTTAAAAAATTATTTACTATCTCTAAATCATTTGGACCTAATCCCATTAACCTTTGCAATTCATCTACCATTTGTTCTCTTAACTTAGGTAGATCTCCTTGGAAACTATCTTGCATTTTAGGGCTATCACCTTGCAAAGACCATTGCATTGTGGTTTCTTTTTTAAATTGTGGTATTATTTTACCTTTAACATCTTTAGTTATTTTGCTTATTATAGGATTACCCATACTAATTTTAGATAACTCGTTTAAAGGTATGGTTTCTGTTGCTCCTAAACTAATTAGCAATACGTCAAAGTCTGATTGATCTTGTAATATATTATCTATTCTCTTTGTAAATTCTGATACTGATAATCTTTTTTCTACGTCACTTAAAAAATTGTTTTTTAGTGCACCATCTAAAGCATCTTGCACTCCTTTTAATTGTGCAGGTAAGTCTCCTATCTTAGTTATTTGACGATCTAAAAATAAGTAACCTTTACCAGTTATCATACTTCTTAGAGTATTGTATCTGTTTTCTAAAGGTTGCCCAGATATTTTAAATAAAGATTTTAAATATCTTATTCTTCTTTCTATAATACTTCTTTCATTTACATCTGTAGTGTTATTTAATTCAGCTCTACTATTAATAAGATCTTTCTCAAAATCTGCCTTTATATATTTTATTGGGGCTACAGTATATCCTGCTTTTTGTAATTCTTCTTTCGACAAAGGGGGCACGACTTTTTCACCAGATCTATATTTGTTAGTTACTTCTATAGGTTGGAATGCTATTTTACTTTTTACAATGTCTTCTAATAATTCTCTACCTCTAGTCTTACCTCGCTTACCTTTAGCAATATCTTCTTGTAAACGCTCTATCTTAGCAATGCCTTCAGGTCCTTTATAGTAATTTAAATTTTCTAAGTCAGAACGTAAGTCATCTATATAATTCATTTCATCATCTGCTAATGATATTATATCGTCACTACCATTAGGTTCTTTATATATAGAGTTTATAGTTTTCTTAGAATACCCTCTCTCTAATAATCTTCTTTCAGCAGCCTTAACAGTATTCTTATTATGATTTACAAAAGTCTCTTCTTCTGGTTCAATTACTTCTGCAGGTTTAGTTTCTTTCTTTTTATTAAAGTCCATGTAAGCAGCACCAGGTGCGTGCTTCTTAACAGCCTCTTCAAAAGAAACGCCTTTACGCATTTCTTGTGCAATTAACTCACCTTGTTCTTCGGTAACACCTATTATCTTTCTTTTATTTTTTTTATTATCTTCAGATATTTCATTAAATAAAGTTGTTGTGGTATCTGGTATAGCCTCTGTATTGACTTCTGTTTTTTCTACAACTTCTGGTTCTGTGTAAATACTTAATAAATTTGGAGCTTCTTTTAAAGGAACAGTTGTGCTTGGCATATCTGTTTTATCAGTAGTGTTAATTAATACAACATGTTTTTCACCATCTATAACTGTTGTACCTACCACTACAAATTTAGGAACTTCAGGATTACCGTCTTTATCTTTTATGACATTACCATCTTTGTCTGCTATCTCAGGTAAATCTTTAACGGTTACTTTCTTTTCTTTATATTCGTTTACTGCAGGATCATTAAAGTTAGTAGTGGTTATTAACCTAGTGGTGCCTTCAAATTTTTTAGCAGATTCATATGCTTGTTTTGCGTGCCTATCAGAAACTACCTGTATTGGACCACCAAATAAAAAACCTCCTATGAATCCACCATAACCAGCTTCTCTTAAATTTTTTAAAACTGCAGGATCAGAAAATGTTTTAGATAATTCTTGTGGTAATTCTGATATATCATCAACACGTTCTGCTGCACCTGCTGTTTCTATAGTTGCGTCTTGAAGTGTTTCTGCTGTAGCCTCAAGAAGACCAGACTTGAATCCGCCTGTAACAAATGATCTAGCCCAATTGTTATAAGCTTGTTCTCCAATTTTTTTCTTTACTGCTCCTGTTATAACTCTTGATGGAAGACCAAGTGCTGCTTCTACTGTGCCAAATACAGAACTTCCTAGAAGCGTAACTGCTGCATTTGGATCATCTGTTTCTTCTAATTGTTTACCCAAAATAAGAGGTAAACCTAAAGCAGCAGCAGACGTAACTGCTTGTGCTGTAAATTGAACAGCTCTTCCTGCTGGTGTAAACTTTAAAGCCAATCCTATTATTGCTTGTGGGATAGCAGCAGCTGTGATTTGTCCACCAAGATTTGCTACGTAATCTATAAAGTCTCCTATTTTTCCCTCGTCACCTGACATAAATATATCTTCTACACTCGGTGCGAATGGTTTAACCTCTCCATCTTCTGTAGTAAAAAATGATTTAGCTGCTGCATCAGTTTCATACTGTCGGATTATAGAGTTTAATTCTATCTGGTAATCTTCGTTACCTATTATATCTTGAAAACTATTATTTATATATGTTGGAGCATTTAATATTAAATCTTTTATCTGACCAAAGCCTCTAGCGAATGCTCCTTTTTCATCCAGAGTAGGAGCTTCTATTTTTCTAGCGGCTGTGCCAGGAATGTATAAAAATCCTTGATTAAATATTTGTGCTTGTAATTCATCAGATGCTAGATACGCATCTACTTCTTCAGGGGATAAATTTTTAGGGATCTCTACAAGTGGAGCTGAAGGATCGTCTGATATAGAATAGTAATTATTTTTTGCTTCGACAGCAGCTGATGAAGGTTGTCCTGACGCGGCATCAGAAAGCATTTCATTTAAAGTCTTAATATTGTTTAAGTTTATATTACTTAAATCTATGCCTGTTGTTTCTTCTGCCATTTATGTCCTTTACACAATAGTGTATTCAAAAAGCTTACGCTTTTTTAGTTATGATTTAGCCGCTGCGTTTTGGTTGTAAGATATAATAGGTTGCTCTTTACCACCCAACTCAGGAATATTTATTGTATCACTTGATAGTCTATCTTTTGCAATTTTTTGTAAGTCTTCACCTGCGTATAAACTTAATGTCATTAAGTCAGTGACACTAAGATCATCATCATCTGCTTTTGTTGTTTGTCTAATAATAGACGCGCTAAGTGCATCTTTATATTCTTGACTGTTAGGATCTGGGTTTACATTAGCTGCTTCTATTTGTGCAATCTGTAAAACATCAGCAGGCGCAAGTCTTGATTTGATTAAAGATTCTGCTAGTTCAGTTTGAAGTTTAGATGCAGCTTCAGATTTATCAGCAGCTTTTTGTGCTTTAGCAGCTTTAACAACACCAGGGAATAATCCTTCACCTTGCATTAAACTTAAACCTAAGTCCATTAGGAAATCATCTTTACTTAAAAGACCATCCATAATCTTCTCTATTTTAGATTTAGGTTTCTCTGGTTTAACTTCTGTTTGTTTTTTTGCATTTTCTTCCATTTGCTTTGCAAGATCTCTATTACCAGAATCTGTAGTGTCGTCACCTTTTTTGCCTCTGTTTTTTTCGTTAAATTTTTTTAACTCTTCTTCTAAATCGCTTAAGTTTTTCTTTTTAGTAGGTGGTATTAGTTGTTCAATAATTTCTTTAATTTTTATATCAGACTTAGAATCTTTATTATCTGTTGAACCTGGAACTCCGTCTATCATTGTTTTATTTTTTTCTTTAAGTATATCTTCTCTAAGATCATCAGGTAATAATCTATTAAGTAAATCCATACCATCTGGATTTTTAATCATATCCATAAGATCTTCCGTAAGAAATTCTTTCATAGGATTTATTGTGCGGTTTATAAATTCATCAATTGCATTTGAAGGATTTAGTTCTTTCTCTAATTTTTTTAATTCTATGTCTTTCAATTCCTGATCACTCAATGGTTCTGGTACATCAGGTAACATGGCGTTATAGGTTTTGTCTGATAAGTTATCCATAGCCATTTTTAAAGGATTGTTAGTTCCTGCAGGAAAAATAAATGGGGCTAAGTTTGAATCTTTTAGTATACCACCAGGAGTATTCTTTTTAGCGCCATATGTATCTAATCCTAATGTTCTTAATGCATCAGTAGAAAGATTAAAATCATCATCTAAAGTTAAAACTAATTCTCCGTCTTTACCTACTTGTATTCCCATTAGCTAAAAAATCCTGTTATATCTCCCCATGTTAATCCTAAATTACCTGCTGCTCCCAATGCACCTATACCAGCACCAGCTATTTGTCCAAACAAACTAGGTTGTTGTGGAGCTGCTCCTACTGTAGTAGTCATTGATCCTGTTGGAACACCACGTAATATATCAGAGTAAAATCCAAGTTGTTGTTTTGGAAAGTCTCTTTCTTGTACAAATTGTTGATAGCCTAAATCTAGTATTGATTGATCCATGCCTCTTTGTAATCCACCGATACCTAACTGTCTTTGTATATCAGATGCTTCTAATGCATCTGCAGTTGCAGCAGTTTGTGCCATACCTAACCCAGATGCTAATTGTGTTCGTCTATCTTGTTGTGCTGCTTTTAGTGCTGTGTCAAAAGCTCTAGCCTGTGCTTGTGTATAAATATCACCAAGACCTTGTTGTAAATTTCTTTGACGTTCTGCTTCTACTATGTCTGCTCTTGAACCACCAAATGCACCAGCTTGTGTGGCTTGTGCTTCATTGGCTACTTGTTGCATTTCAGATCTTCGTGTTAATTCTCTAGCGGCAATATCTGCTACGTTTGTCATATATGGATTCATATATGTTGATATGTCAGCGGCTGCTGGCATCCCTGCTGCTGTCGCAGCTGTAAATGCTTGTGCCCCCCTGAGACCACCAAGACCTCTGCCTTGTTGAGCCTGTGCCATAGCTTGTTGTTCTAGATCAGAAAAGCCTGCAAGTCTAGGTCCTGTGTACGGTATAAAATTTTCTTTTGCTACATCACCAGCAGTTGCTACTAAAGATGATGCAGCTTTTTGCATATACTCAGGTAGCTGTACTTGTTGTGTAGAAGTTTGCTGTGCCTGTTTAGTTCCAAATAAAAAATCTAACATTATGTGCTTGCCTCGTTTTCTTTTTTAGCTCTATCTACTGCATCAGATAAATTTTCTAATAAGTTCTGACGATTAGGGTCACCTGTCATAAATCTGTTTCTTAGTGATTCAAGAGTTATTGGCATATTAAATCTTCTTTGTAAATTACTAAAGAAATCTATTTCTTCTTCTTCTTCCTCGTCTTCTTTTTCTTTTTCTTCAGTATCTGCTTTCATAGTTTGTTGATTGTTATCGCCACCTTTATTTTTTTGTTGTCTTTCCATAGCTTCTTTAATCATCTTTTGTCTACGTAATCTTTCTTCCAATGTTAAATCATCTGTATTAAATAAATTACTTAGTAAACCTGTTAAGCCTATAGATGATAGAAGATTACCTACACCTGAAGATCCTCCACCCAATGCTTGTTTTAACATCTTACCTTCTTCTGTAGTATAATCTCCAAATATATTTTTCTTAACCATGCCTTCGTCTTTTAAAGCTTGATTAAACATTTTGTTAAAGTCACTACTAAATAAAGTATTGTTAGCCTGTCCACGTAAAGCTGCTAGACCTTGAAGAGCATCTAGTCCTGCTTGTGATGTACCTGCATCTTCAAATCTAAATTTACCACTAGTATCTTGTTGCATTAAAGGGACAGTGTTTTTTACATATGCATTTATTAAAGCTTGTTGTGCCACTTTATCTTTTAGTTCTGTATCTTTGTCAAATTCTTTTTCGCCAATACCACCAACAACCATAGGCACATAATCGTTATAACCATAGCCTGGTTCTTGCGATCCTCCGTAAGTTTCTGAAGGACCTATAGGATCTGGCTTAGAGCTTTTCATTTTTTCTTGAATTCTTTTACCTAAATCACTCATTTTTAATCCTGAAGATTTATTACCGCCACTTGGAAAATCTGAACTTTCTCCTAAGTAAAATGAAGGTATGCCTGTGACAGGTTCTGGTTCACCTGCGCCACCTAGTAGTTTAAGTATGCCTGCTTCTTCTGGATTAATGTATGCAAGAGATTCACCTTCGGGCGCTAATGTATTAATAGTTCTTGCAAAATTTCTTAATTGTGATTTTACATTGTCTAATGACATATTATAAAAATCTGGATTTTCTGGTTTAGCTACAGGTAATTCATATATCCCACTGTTAGCGTTTCTACCTTGCTTACGTAATAATGCGGCAACACCTGGTGCCACTTCATTTGTGCGCACCGCCATATCACCTGGATTGAGAGGACCTGCAAACTGCATCTAAATATTATACCTTTTTTGTACCTTTCTAACAAGGGGGGCACGGGCAAATTTACAGTGGGTTATTTGTATCACTCGTTACCTCCATTAAACTTACTATTACGTGCAGTCTACCAGCTGTTACAGCCTGCGCTTTTAATATCTCAGTAGCTTCCATAATTAAAGGGTGCGTCAATATCTCATCTGTTGCATCACCACTTACAGTTTCTTTCTTCAATCTAAATACAGCAGAGCTTGCATCTGTTATTGTTAAGGTTGCTGTGTCACCTGAGCCAGAGTCATCAGATATTAATATTGATTTGATAATAGCTTTAGTCTCTGCAGGACATGTGTATATAGTGGTATTATTTGTTGTAGTTAAATCTACTTTTTTACTTTTATATTCTATAGCCATTAACTTAAAAACCAACTTATAGAAGTCTGCTCTGTTTGATCTGCAATCTTAACAGGAGGATTTTCCTCTGAGAAATCTTTTAATTTTAAAACTTGTATCAAGGTATCAAAAGTTCTAACATCTATCTTGCCTTCTGCTCTTTCTTTGTAAGAAGGTTCTGGGTATGCTGGCTTACTGTATATAGACATTATCTAGCTCCGTCTGTTCTTCCTTCTGCTCTCCATGTGCCTAAACGCCATGCCACACCTGTAGCATCTGTTTCATATCTAGCTTGAAAAGATCTACCTCTAGCACGCATATCTAATCTATTATCTGTATTAGATATTGTAAAAGGTCCTTTTGTTATTTCGGTATCTTGTGGAAATACTTTTGTCTTCAAAGTAAATTTAATATTTGTACCTGAACTATATGTTACATCAGGTATAACTCTATTTACAAAATAAAGATTGTCACCATTAGCATCACCATTAAAGAAACCTGTTTCTACAAAAGCTGTAATAGCAGAACCTGCATCATCAGTTCCAGACTCGTGATTATATTGTAAGCCAAGCTTATCTACTGCTAATGGGTTAGCAAAGATATTAGAATCTACCCACGCTGTTCTACCTAAAGTACCTATCGACCAGTTATTATCTATATAATTATATATTATATACTTATCAATATCATCAGAGCCAGCTGATGGGTAGAACCACCATATCTCATTAAATTTAATATTCTGACCAGCAAATACTTTTTCTCTTTGTACTTGATTAAAATCATCAAATACATGTTGTAATACAGGACATGGTAAAGTTCTAACTGCACCATCATACATATAAAAATTATCCACACCCATCCAAAATGCTGCACCTTCAATTGTGGTAGCTGCGTTCTTGGATATAGTTCCAGATATCTCTCCTAATACAGAGAATGAGAATGTAAAAGGTGGACCAATAAATTGCATAGAGTATACGTCTGCATCTGTCCAAACAAATATTTGACCACGTCCTTTTTCTACAGCTTCTATATTAGTTCCTGTACCTAGCCTCTGTTCACCAGCCGTATTTGTTATCTGTGCATTCCATGTACTCAGACTTTCTTGATCTGAAAATCTTATGGTCATTCTATCATATACAGAAGAACCTTGAGGATTAGAACCAAATACAACTAAGTGCCTATCTGGTGTAGACACCAACACTTGTCCAACTTTAGTAGGTATCTGTGAAGCATCTCCACTTAAAGTGTTTGTTACGTAAAACGCTAGTGTAGTTCCCCTAAATGTATCAGGAGCCGCTACAAAAGCACTAACATCAAAATAATATATTGTATCTTCACCACCTCCTACAGAAGCTACGATGTCTTCACCGAACGCATCTATAGACCAAACTCTAGGAGATAATACAACACCAGAAGCAGAACGAGCTGTGCCCCATGAAGAAGCACCCCACACACCAGCACCAAAACCATAACCTGTTAAACCATCATCTGGTCCATTGTTAGTTAAGTATCTAAGTGTTATAGAACCTCCGCCTGTTTGACTTCCAGATGAGGCTGTGCCTGAAGAAGCTACAATACTGTATTGATTAGAATTAATAAATGTTGCTACATATTCTTGAGCTGCAATAGTAACACCATCGAATGTAACTGCTGATTGTACAACAACACGAGAACCTGGATCAGTATGAGCTAAACCATGATTAGCATGTGTTACTGTTACTACATTAGAACCTGCAGAACCTGTAGTGTATGGATTAGTTAAAGTTATAGGGTCTGTTCTAAATGGTGTAATGTCATAGACTTGACCACTATACTCCACAAAGAAGTGAGTTGATGTTCCCATAAATATAAACTTACTACCATCTGTATCTCTATGTGGGAATATTTTACGGCATTGCCCTTGTAGTTGTGATGAACTAAATCGTTTAGTCCAGCCACCTATCTTCTCTGCAAAGCCTTGAAAGAAACGCACCTTGTCTGCGTTAGTATAACGCATCTGCGCTTGATAGTCTGTTATGTCTGTGATAACTCCTGGAGGCGCTGTTAATTGTACTAATGGCATTTGCCGTGCCCCCTTTCTACCTATTAGGTGTAGTTACTAAAAAATTCTCCATCCACATTATCTTTTCTTTGATAATGGCAATGTCTTGTTGCATCTGAGTAATAGCGTCTACTTTAGCCTCAACAGCATCTAGTCTTTCAGACCACATACCCCATGTCATGGCTATACCAAAAGCCATTACTACGTATGGTGCTATTAACTTAAGATCTATCTTCATGGTTTAGTTGGAAAAACAACCTTGTTTACTTTATCTACAGTGTCTAAGCCTGCTGTTAAATCTCTTAAATCTTGTCTATATTTTTTCTGTGCGTCTGTCATAGTATTATCAGATGTACCCCACCAATCTGTTTCTGCTAATAAATTGTTTCTATCTTTTCTTAATTCTAATAATGCCCTATCGAGAGCGCCATCAGCCCACGCTTTTTCTTCTGCGTCTCTTGCTGTTTCTTCTTCGGCAGTGAAAAAAACTTTTTCACCATTTACTATTCTGAATCTAGCCATTAAGTAACTCCATATAATGTTGCTTTAATATTAGTAAAATTACCTGAACTTGGATAAAGCCTAATACCTGACGGTGCAGTTGTTTGTCCTGTATTATGTCCAGCATAATATATAGCATTTTTATTTCCGTTATGAGATTGTTGAAATCCATTTCCAAAGAAAGCTGGCATATAAGAAACAGTTGTTTGTGGTATGTAAATTACCCCTACTGAAGCAACTGCACCTGAACTACTATCATCAATAGCATTCATTATATCAAAGCCTGTATCATTATCACTATTTTGATTGCTATCATTACCAGCACTACTTCTCATTTTTCCAGCATATCTATGACCAGAATTTGTAGCAATAGTACCACCATGAAAAAATCTCATTTTAAAACTAACATCACTTGCAGTCTGAAGGTCTTTAAACAAAATCATGTTATAACTAAAAGAACCTAAATTACCATCAAAATCGACTTGACTTGCACCAGCTCCATCAACTGTAACAATTTTAGTTATATCACCAGCACCAGTAACAGTGCCAGTAAAAGCAAAAGTATTTGCTAAATTAATTTTTGCTGAAGTAATTGCATCATCTGCAAAGGCTCCTGCGGGTAATGTATTAAGTGCCATGTTATATTCCTATTATCCTGTATGCTCCAAAGTTTGTGCTTTTATTAGTTGGTTCTATTCTATTAAGGCTACCGCCACCTTTAAAAATTTTAGCAAACAGCTCAACATAATCATCTGTATCTAAATCTATGGTGGTAGAAACATCTACACTCATTTGAAGTCCATTATTGCTTCTGAAATCTGCCATTCGCTCTGCATAAATACTTCCGTTTTTATAAACAGCAAGTTGACCAAATTGCAATTGCGATGTGTCAGCTCTAAGACGAGCTGAACCATATACAAAATATTTACCTGCAACAGTTGGAGTGAATCTGAAATTAGACGAATTATCAAATTTACCATCTGAATCAAATATTTCTGTTTGAAAACTTACTTTTGTATAGGTGTTATCTGAAATGTCTTGGTCTGCGTTTGAATGTGCTTCAAAAGCTGGAGTAGATTTTAATGAAGCATTATTAATTGTTAAAGAGCCTGACCCATCAGAAGTCATAATGGCATTATCACCACCGTCAGCGATTATGTTTACTTTAAGTTTACTGGTCATCTATGCTCCTATAATCCTGTATCCTGCAAAAGAAGAATAAGCCGACATCAATGTTGCTGACGCTCCTGTTGTTTGATAAACATACATTTCTAAATAATCTCCTACGGCTAAACTTAAAACTCTATTTATTTCAATACCTGGGTCTGCACTACCAGCTGTAGAAGGAGCATAATCACCAATAAAACCATCATTATTATCCGAACCGTTTCTTCTTATAATAAGTTGAATTCTATCTCCTGCAGCTCCACCATAGTTACTAAATGCGTATGCACCGTTAATCATGTATTTACCTGCAAAACCAGTTGGCACTGTGAAACGATAGTCAGAAGTATTATAAGCAGAATTGGTATCAAAAACTTCCGTGTCAAAGGCGATTTTCGTTTGTGTGTTATCGCTAATTGTTTGATTACTACCAACTTTTGCATAAAAAGCAGGTACATTAGTAAAAGGTCCAGATACAGTATCTCCTGTCTCACCAATCGTAATTGATGAGCCTGACTGCTTTATAATCTCATTT
>TARA_R100001591_G_scaffold55455_1_pt1 | contig 19848 bp, 5 predicted proteins | sample TARA_R100001591 | Tara Oceans TARA_R100001591 (sample SAMEA2622725) | marine metagenome | biome: marine biome (ENVO:00000447); feature: surface water layer (ENVO:00002042); material: "saline water (ENVO:00002010), including plankton (ENVO:xxxxxxxx)" | depth 5 m
CCTTGATGACTGTTGTGTTTCTTCTGCTATTTCTTGAAAGTCTAGCATTGCTTGGTTATTAGCTTCTTTGGGTGACTTGCCCTCTTTAATATATTTATTATATCTGTTTCTATAAAAACTAGCACCACCAAAAGCAATAGCTGTACTATCTGCTATTTGTGTAGGTAAAAATCCTTTTTCTAATAAAAAGTTAACTACAGCTTCGTAAGTATTACCATTTTCTTTAAATGATTTAGTTAGCTCAGAAGCAGACACGTCTGTTTGTAAACCTCTTCTTCTTTGTTTTAATTGATCAGAGTTAAATAACATTGCGAAGTCTTTCCAAAATTGTGGCTGATTAGCAAAAGCTTTAGTTGCTTTAAATATATTATTATCACTAAAGTTTATAAAGTTAACTGAAGATATAGTTTGAAGTAAAGCAGATCTCATGTTAAAGAACATTATAGAACCAACAGCACCATTAATCCAGTTAACCATAAAGTTAGTGTCTCTATCGTTACTCATAACTCTATTACCACCGTTTTCCATACGGAATAATATATTTTCTAAAGCCTCTCTATATCTAGTACCGTAAGCAGCTTCTATTTTATTTAAGTTTTCAGGAGTAAATATTTGATCTTTATTATCTATCCACTCATTTAAAAATTGTTTTCTACCAACTTTGTTTACAGTTTCTGATAAATCTCTAGCTATACTACCAACAACCCAATTTTGTCCAGGTTCTGTATAACCATCTTTTATTTTAGTTATAGTCGATATTGCATCTGCAAAACTTTTTAAATCAGGATTTTTATTTATATGATTAACTAAGTCTGTTTGTAATTTTTTTGATATATTAGGTATTTGTTTACCAGCTTTATCCCATAAATAAACTCTAATAGCAGAGTCATTAGTAAGACTAGTATCTTTTACTTTATCATTTAATTTTTTAACAACTTCAGGATTTTGTTTTTTAAGATTTCTAAAATCATCAGCCATACTTTGCTTATAGGTATTCCAAGCTCTAATACCATTTGCAAAAGGTTTTAATAAATGGTCACTAAAAAACTTCATGTCAGCATCACCTTGTTTTCCTTTACCTAAGAAGTAATATAATAAACCTTTAAAGTCTTCAGCTGATGGTGGTATGTAAAAATCAAATCTACCTATATCTCTACCACGCATCCTAGCTTCAGCACCTGAAAATACTTTTTTACTACCGATACCTTTTTTACGCTCAATCATATCATTTAGTTCTTTACCAGCGTTTTTACTAAACTTTATTTTAGCTTGAACTACGTCTGATTTTATATCTAATTGATCTAATGCTTGCTTTACAGCTTCAACATTTTGTATAGCATCATCTACAAAGTACATGTCATTATATCCTTCTGCAAATTTACCTAACATCCACTCTGCTTTAGCGTCACCTGTGCTATTAGCTAAACCAGTTATATTATCTATAGGTATATCTAAACCTTGTGATTTTAAAAATTGTTGTATAGGGCCAGCTGAAGCTTGAGGCCTAGCTGTTAAAACAAATACATCTTTATTTCCAAACTTGTCTATTCTTTGTTTTGCTTTATCTAATAATGGACCAGGTGTGCCATCAACAACATCATTAAATTCTGTAAAATCAAACTCACCACCTCGTTGTAATATAGACTCTCCTTGTGTAGCAAATTCTTCCGCATCTAATCTAACCTTTTCATAGCTATTAACAAAGTCATTCATCTCACTAACTAAGTTATCAGGCATAGGGTCTTTTTGAGTTAGATTATCAGTATTAACTTCCATGAACCTATCACCAAACATTGTTTTAAATTCAGGTTTATTTTTCTGTACTGACGCGTGGTTACGCTCTACTATTTTATCTAGCAACGATCTTTCTTTTCTTTTTCTATTACGATCTAATGCTACATCTAATGATGTATCAACAAACAACATACTAACATCATAACCTTTGTCTTTAAACTCGTTAACTAAATTAGTCATTGATTTTACACTACCGCCAGTACCGTCAACAACTACGCCGTTAGCGTTACCTTGGTATTTCATCATTTTACGTCTAGCTATTTTTCTAGACTCAGCGCCTAATTTACCTAACGTACTTCTTTGCTCAGGCGTTAAGTCTCTCATATCAGCTGGTAGACCTGAGTTTTTCTTTAACCACTCTAACGATATATCAGAATTAACTATTTTAAATCCTGAATCAGATAAACCTAGTTTTTTAATTACATTACCTTTACCACTACCAGCACCACCAGCTAAGAATATAACTTTACGATTTGGCTTTGGTGTACCATCAGGATTAGGTATTGTAGCTCTAATACCTGATTTAGTTTTAGCTAGTGTATCATCAAAATCAAATACAGATATACCTCTAGCTTTACCTGTCTTACTGTAGTTTATTCTACTGTTAAAAGCTTCGTCTAAAGAAATAATATCATCAGCTTTTTTACTCATCTTTAAGCTTTCACCTGCTTTAGATAATACGTCTATACCTGATTTATCTAAAATATCTATATTTGATTTACTAGTTATTTTATCAGCAACCGGTAAAGCTCTAAGATTAATGTTAACACGAGACTTGTCTGTAGATTTAACACCTTCAGCTTTTATTTTTTTAGCCAACGCTCTGTCTTTCATTTTATCAGCCTTGATGTCATCAGTAGTATATTTTTTATTTTTATAAGTATATATTGTTCTTGCAGCAGATGCTCTTACTTGCCTTATAGGAACAGTAAATAATCCTTCTAACTTAGGAACACCAAGATTTAAAACATCATTACCTATACTAAAAAGACCTTTGCCTAGCATGTATATATAATTAGTCGGCACAGCTTTGTTTAAATATAAGTCTTCTATTAATGTTTCAGGAAACGTAGCTCTTTGCGTTAATCTTTTCCAATAACCTTCTGATCTTAATATACCATGAGCCCAAGGTGGCATAAAACTTTTAGGCCTGTTCCAATTTTTTAAATTTTCTACATCCTCTTTTGTTATATTTTCAGGTATTTTTATTTGTTGCTTTTTTGGTAAACTTTTGTTAGCTTGTTTTATTAAAGATATAACATCTTGTTTGTTCATAGATGCTATTTCTTTTGTTCTAGTTTGTACATCTTTTAAAGCTGGAATTAAACCTTTTGCTATTTCTTGAATTTTATTTTTATTTTCTTGAGATAAATTATCTATTTTGTCTATTGTAATTTCACCAGTTTCTAAATTAACGTCATTAATAGTTAAACTACTAACTTGCGCATCAAACATTTTAACTTCAATATGAAAATCTTTTCCATTAAACGTAGCATACACATCTGGTATATCTACACCTTCTTCTGATTGATATTCAAATCTAGGTACTACGCCTTTTATTTTAGCAAATTGATTAATAACGTATTGCTCAAAGCCTTTTGATCTAGCATCACCAGCTGGTACTAGTTTAGCTAATTTTTTTAATACATCACCAGAGTGTAAAGATATTTTTCCATTTTCATAAAAATTTTTTACAACAAAGTCTATAGTACTAGAAGGTATATCTGCATACTGATTTAATCCTACATATACATTACCATCTAACTCAGCTATACCTGTTAAATCACCTTGAGCAGATATGGCATTTACTAAATCTACACCGTCTTCAAATATTTTAGAACCAGCTTGTGCTTTTCTATTAGGCTTAGTGCTAAACTTAATATTAGGATCTCTATCTATTTGTTTTGCTATTATAGCTAATTCATTAGTAGCTTGCTCTTGCCCTTGTAATTGTAATATACCTTTTCTTTTTTCTTGAACAACTGGGTCTTGTAATACTTCAGACGTAGCGTCAAATGCTAATTCAACACCTATTTCCATAGCTAACTTATCTTTTCTAGTGCCAAGCGTTGAAGCGCCAACTTCATAACCTAATTCTTGCTGCATGTTAGAGCCTCTATAAAATGCCATTACTTTTTCTACGCCAGGGTAAGGTTTTCTAGCATGAAGCTGTGGGCCAGAAGTTCTATTAGTATTTTTAGGTAATAAACCTTGACTTATTAATTGATCTACTTCTGTAGGTTTAGTTATTCTTCTTGATTCAGTAAATATTCTTTGATCTGGCTTTACAGATCTTTCCATTTGAACTAACGTTTCAACTGGTAAAACATTATATACAGCTTCAAAGTTTTCATTTAAAAACGTATCATAATTAGCTCTAGAACCTATCATATCTTGTATAGGTTTTTTAAGTTCTGTTCTAAATCTTTTTTGAAGCTCTTCTTTAAATTTTTTGGTATTAATATCTGGTAATCTAGTTCCAAACGTTTTAGTAACGGCTTGACGTACCTTACTTAACATGTTATTATTTAAACCTAAATCTTTTCTTAGCTTAGAATTTTGTTCTGTTTGTAAAGGATTTAATGTTATATTATCTATAAAATCTAAATCTGTAGAGGTATCAGCTTCTATTTGAATAACAGGTCTACCTTCAATTGTAGTGGCATCTATGTCTTGAGTTCTTTGAGTTACTTTGTATTCTCTATTATATACATTACCAGCTTTGTTTGCTATTTGAGAGTTAACCCAGCCAAACAAACTATCATTAATTTTAGGATCAAAGTTTTTAATATGATTGGTAAGTTCTGAATATACTTTTTCAACAAAGTCTTGGGGTACTATATCTGCTTTAAACTTATTAGCAATTAAACCATCAAGCATTTTATTATCTTTCATTTCTTTAATTGCAAAATCAGCTCCTTGCTCTTTCCAAGTTTTAGATGTCCAACCCATTTTACCTAATTCATCTACAGCTGGTTTAGCGTCTTTAGAAAACTTTATATCATCAGATCTTCTTTTTTCAACTTTACTAGCAGCTTCTCTAGCTACTTTAGATCTTGATATTTCTTTTCTTTGTTTTAAAGTAAGAGTCCCGTTTTTTATTTTTTTAGCTAATTGTGTTACAAAGTTTACCGCATCTGTTTCTGATTCAAAATTAAAATCAACATCTGATTTAGTAGCGTCTTTAACACCTATATTTAACATACCAGCCATCCAACCACCTAAACCTGAGTTTTCTTCTTTTTTAAAATCTATTTCGCCACTAGCAACCATTTCCATAAAGTTAGTTAAAACTTCATCTGCAGGCATACCTTCAGTTCTTAATTGTAATTTAGTATGTAACGCTGGATTTGTTTTTGCAACGTATTGCATAATGTCACTAGCGACACCTTCAAAAGCTTTTGGATCTTGACCTATAGCTTCGTTTAATATAGTATGGCCAAGCTCGTGTGTTTTTGTTTCACCTCGATTATCTTTAGCCATATTTTCAACAACTTGCAATGGTATAAATTGACCATCAGTAGTTGGTACGTTAGCACCATGTGCTCCGTTTTGTATTTCTTTTATTAGCTCCTGCTTGTTAGCATCAGTTATATTATCTATTTTATTTATACCATCAATTGCCTGTTGTACAGTTTGGAAGTTTTTTAATGATTTACCTAATTTAGTTTTACCTCGTTTTTGTTTAAAATCATTATTTATTTCTTGAGTATTATATATTATTCTTGCTCTTTCGTTTATTTGAAAATCACTAGGGTTAGTACTTCCTTGAGCAAATAAATCTGATTTAGCTTGTTTAAATATGTCTTTTTTTCTACTTACATCTTCTTTTTTCTTACTATATTTAAAACCTGTAAACTTATCACCAAATACTTCTGAGTTATTTAAATCGTTTATAACTCTATTTACGTTATCGTATTTATTTTGTAAGTTATTTATTATTTCTTTTTTACTATTTTTATCTAAAGTTTTATTAGCATTTATTTTTTGAGCATTTATTTTTAACTTTTGTTTTTCTACAACTAAATCTCTATACGTACCAGCAAACTCAGAGCTTAAATTTTTTACTCTACTAACTTGCTGATCAATAATAGTTTCATTTTCACCTAATAATTTAGCTTGCTCTTCAGCTAAAGCTTCAATAGCATCATTATTTAATTTTGGATCTTTTAATTTTTCATTTACTTGTTCTTGCGTAGGATTATTATTACCTTCTTTAGCAAAATCTTTTTGAATAATATCTGATTTTATTTTAAATATGCTATTATCTATTTTGCTTATTTGATCTAAGTTTTCTCTAAATTTTTTTACTGTAGGGGTTGGAGAAAATTGATTAGCAATAACACCATTTAACGTTGAAATATAACTTGTTTTAGCCCCAAACAAATAACCAGACATAGCTTGTTCAGGCACATCTTCCATAAAAGGTCTACCAGAAATAACATTTTGTAATACGCCGGTAGTACCTTCACCAATAGATTCTGTTGCTCTTAATGAAAGACCGTCTAAAACTGTTTCTTTTAAAAATCTACTATAAGTACCAACTCCGTCATTTAATACGTTACCTTTAAATGTTTTCATTCGTTTAGCAACTCTACCTACTTGACTTAAAAATAAAATATCAGGTAAGAACTCAGAAGCTGCATAACCTATCATTATAGCGTTTTTCTTTAAGTATGATTTTTTTTTAGCGCCTGGCTGCTGTTCTTCTTCAAGCATAACGCCATATTGATTAGCACCACTACTACTAGCCACAAGACTTATACCGGCTGGTCCTAAAAATATTGCACCAAATTGAGCTATGTTATTAGAAAAAGTACTCAATGCCCATCTACCAACACCTTCTCGGCTTTTAAAAGCGTCTTTAAAATCTAAAGGCACTTGCTCTTCTTCTTTTAATATACGCATAGACTGTTGTAAATTAACTAATCGCTGGTTAACTAATTTACCATAAGTAGTTTCATCAGGATTAAACGTTCCGCCTGAAGCTAAAAATCCACTAAATTGAGTAAATTTATGAAGACCACCCGCGCCACTATAAAAAAGATTTTCAGCACCTAATGCAAATTCTTTAATAGCTTGTCTACTATCATTATAATTTCTTTGAACTAAATTATTTATAAAACTACTATTTTCATCTACGTCTAAAATCGCTTGATCGTTTTCGTCTAAAAAATTTTCATAGTCTTTGTAGCTTTTTTCAAATTCTGCTACATTAGTAAAATAATTATCTAGTAATTTTTTAGGTACTTTTTTATCATTTTTTAAAGTAACAATCTCATCATCTTCTGATATACTAAATTCATAATCAGGATTTTGAACATTGGTTTCAAAACTAGTAATATCGTTTGATAATTTTTTTATTGTAGGTAAATTGTTTTTTTCGTAGTAAGCTTTTTCGTAATCAGCTTGAATAATTTTTTTTGCTTGGCTTCTATCAGATAATCCGCTTATAGCTTGAAACTCACTTAAGTTAACACTTTGTGTATTACTAAAATTTGGCATCAAAGATCTACCTACAAAAGTCCATGTTGCTCCTTCTACGTCTTTAGAATTTAAAAGTTTAGATGTATTATTTGTTATAATTCTTTGCTGTTCTTTTCTTATTATTAATTTTCTAGCAAAGTTTTCTATTTGATCTTGTGTTGGGCTACTAATACCAGCTTGTTTTAATGATTTTTCAGCTGCTTTAAGTTCTTCTTCGTAAGGATTAACTACCACTTCGTATTGCTTTGGTAAATCAAACTTTCCTTGAGGAACTCTTCTAGTTTTAGTTACTGTTCTAGGTTTAAATAAATCTGGATTGTTAGCTGGATTGTAATTAGGATTAATTTCACCATTAGATAAAAATTCATTATTATCAATAGGTTTTTTTGGATTTTTAGCGCCAAAATCTAAATTTAACTTATCAATATCTTTTTGCGGTAGTATTTTATCTTTCTTTAATTTAAAATCTTCTATTAAATTATCTTGATAGTTTTCTATGTTTGATAATTCTTCTTCATTTAAATTTTGATATAAAAATCTATATAAATTTTCAGACTCTTTATTTATAGCTTCGTTAAATTTTTGTGTTTGAAACTCTTCTCCAACCTGACCTTTTTTAAAAGTACCTGTTAAAAATTTTTTATACTCTTGAGACTTTCTTATATTAGATCTTATATCAACATAATCATCACTTAATGCAAAAGTATTATCTGGTAATTTATTTTTTCTATAAATACGTAACATACCATTATCTAGTTCTTGCATTTCAAAAAGATCATCACTAAAACCCATTGCTTGTAGTTTATCTCTTTGTTCAGTTGGAGTTCCTGAGCTCCAAAACGCTGGATCTTTTACATTAAAGTTTGCTATATCAAGGCCTTCTAATATTTCTTTTTCGTATTTCTTTTGTTCTTTTTCAAAAGCTATTTCTTCTTCGGTTTTTTCTTCAGGTGCTTTTTCTTCATCATCTTTTTTTTGAGACTTAAATATAGGAGCTCCTTCTTTGTCATTAAAAAAACCAGTTTTAGGAATAGTAACTAAATCTTTAGATGCAAAATTAGCTGTTTTAAGTCTTTCTTTTTGATCTTTAGTTAAATCTTCTTTTTTAATTCTTTTGCCACTAGCATCTTCATAATAATGCCCCATGGCATCAAACTTTAATATGGGTTCAGTTGACTGTGACTCCGAAGAAATATTTTCCGAACTGGATTCCGTATTTTTTTGTTGATTGTTTTGAGGTTGATTTACCTCTTCTACTTGGGGCTGATCCGCCCCTGACTTCTTTCCCGGCTGATAAATTTCTGATTTATTATCACCAAAAAGATTTAGTGATCCTTCTTGCCGTTGAGCTTTAGGATATTTTAATTTAAACTCTTCTATTAAATTTGGAGGTACGAATTTAGTTTTTTCTAAACCGTCGCTTCCAATGAATGTAAATTTTATTGGTGCTTGTACTGCCATGACTGTTTCGTTAGTTACCCGTTAATAAATAATTTTTTTATCTCATAAATTCATATGGATCATCTTCTACTGTAGTATATTTTCCTAAAGTTTCACTAGGAGGTGTTGGTTGTTTCATTGGCATGTTTGGTTGTATTCTTTTTTGCTGTTCAATCATTCTATTTTTTTGAACTTCTGGTTTTAAATTAGTATAATGATTATCAGCAAGGTTTTGAGTTAAATAATCCGCTAAAGCATTTGTTAGTAATTCTTCATCTTGCTCTATAGCTTTATATATTATCTTAGCATCTTCATCAGTTATTTTATTATCTGCTGGCGTAGGATCTACTATCATATCATCTGTTATTCCAAAATCTTTATAAGTTCCTTTTACTATTTCTTTTTCTAAGTCATCTTTAAAAACTCTATTACCAATTAATGGATTATTTGCCATAGACTTTGCATTACCTTGAGTTACAAGATTATCATAAACATTAGCTCTTGTTTTTTTAAAATTAAAATCTGAAAATTCAGATGATTCTATTTTACTGGCATTTTTTATTACGTCAGTAAGTAGAACATTATATTTATTAATACTAGATTTATCAATTCTTGCTTTTTGTACTTCATCTTGTATTTGACCTAACGTCATAAAGTTACCGTTGACTTCATAACCTGTTTTTCCACCTTTTATAATTGGATAAGTTTTTTTATTAAGTATATCTGGTAAAACTGCTTTTACATCAGGATTAAGTGTATCATAACTATGTTTGCTAAATGTGTTTGTGTCAGCAATAGCGTCTGACGTTTCATATATAAAAGTTTCACCTTGTATTATAGCGTTATAAAAACCTAATATTTTTTCGTTTAATTTTCCTTTTTGTATTTTATCATCAGTCGAAAGATACTCTTGTTTCATATCTTTTAACGTATTAGCTATCTGATTCTGTTGATCTTCATTAACATCAGGGTCTAGCTGTGATATAGCTCTAGCGTTTTTATAAAAATCATTATATTCCATATCTTATTTTATTTTTTTAAAATCAACGTCTATTTTAGAATAATCAACCATATCATATCCGTCTTTGTGTTTAATAACAGCATGTTGTGGTATTTCATCAGACATAACACCTTGATATATACCACTGCCAAAAGATTTGTTTATATATTCAAAAGCGTATATTTTCAAACCACTTGGCGAGCTACCTATTAATTTGATGTTGTTTTTTAATCTTCTATCTGACCCAGCTGCCGCCATAATAAGTTCTCCACCTCCACTAATGGCATCTCTAATACCTTGCTCTTTCTGTGCTTGGTAACCCGCTGTTTGTTGCTGGGCTTTTTCATACTCACCAAGCTCCATTTCAAGTAACGTAGTTTGTTTTTTCATTTCTAATTGTTGAGCTACTTGTGCTCCACCAGCTATTTTAGCATCTACATCTGCTTGACCTTTTGCTTTTTGTAATTGAATATCAGAACCACCTTTTGCTTCTTGAGTTTGTAATCTACCGGCTTCTGCTGCTGCCGCTCTTTGGTTAGCAGATTCTTGCATGCCTATACTAGCCGCTGATTTTTGAGCCGCTATTTGCCCTTGTTGAGCTAGCGATTGAGCTAATGCTGCTATGCCACTACCACCAGAAGCTTCTCTTAATCCACTTAGTATATTAGCTTGGCTTTGAGAAAAACGTTGAGCTTCAAATTCAGCTTGTTGTTTATTTATAGTTAAGTCTTCCATAGTATTTTCAAGACCAGCATATTGATTAGTTAATCCAGCAAATTGATTAATCATACCTTCAAAAGGATTACTAGTGTCTACGTTTTGATAAATAGCTTTTTGTTCTTCAAATTCTAATCTAGCTTCTTCTTCTTTTTTCTTTGCTTCTTTTAATTTTTTGTTTGCGCGGACCGCGTCGACAATACCTGTAATAAATTTTAAAGCTAGCGACTGGCCTTCAATGTTTTCTATCCTAAACACACTTGTTGGCTCGACGTTTATAATATATTCTATTATTTGTTGTGATATAATTATTTCTTCTATCATTACTTAATTTTTACTATTATATAGTTACATTTTTTACTTATTATTTACTACTTTCGCTGATCTCACAACTAACTGTAAATAACTCAGCTCTTTCTGTAGAATTGTTTTTAAATTGCATTTTAGCAAAATAACCTAATAAAGAAGTTGAATTAACTTTATTATCTTTTTGAAAAAACAAAAAAGAACTATTACTAACCAATGGTAAAGGAGTAGAGTTGTCTACTTCACATGTTATTAAAATTATACTAAGCCCATTTTGAAATTCAACAAATTCTCCAGCGTTTTCATTAACCGTTACTCCTTGTGCACTAGTTTGGCCATTTTCTATATTTGTAATTTTACCTATTTTAACAGGTGTATTATTTGCTGATGTATTAAAACCTCCTGTAAATTCATTATTATCAGAATTAACATAAAAAAGTATATCGCCAATTTGTAATGATGGATATTGTGCTCTACGAACCGATAATTGTATTGTTGATGTCGCCATATTTTATATATTAAGTTACTAATAAAAATCTACTTGAGTCTAAGTTAAACGTAACGTCAGCTGTTCCAAATTTTTTAATAGCAACGTTTCCGGTAACCGTAGCTACAGTATCAGAGCTACTAAGAGCTATTGCTATATTAAATATTTCTATTTTATTACCATGATTAGATACGCTTTCTATCCAGTCAGAAGTAGTAGTTGAAGCTGATAAATCTGAGCTATCCCAAGTTGGCGTGTCAGCCGTTGAAAATGAGGTTCCACTTCCGCCTTTTGTATACACATAAGTAAAACTAAAAAAGTCTACTACTTCTCGCATAAAGCTTAATTGATCTGGCCTTTTGTTAGGTCTGCCTTTATGAGCTATAGTTGGGTTAGTTGTTACAGTATAAGCAAAACCAGTAGTAGCGTTGTCTGTAGTCAATGTTATTGTTGGATTTATATATTGGTTTATAACCGCTTGCGGCATTGATTGAGATAGCCTAGAGTTTAAAACTGTTCCAGCTTTAGGTGTTATATTTATATGATAAGCTTCGTTAGAACTAGATGATGGAAAAATTTGCTCAAACTCAAACATTGAAAATGAATCGTTAGCTTTTATTTTTTCTAAAGTTTTATTAATTCCATTAACAAGGCCACTAACGTTATGTATAACTTCAGTTATTTCTTGATCGCCACTTATTCTAACGAATTTTGAACTATCGTCACTCATTATAGAGCTATTATTACTACTTTTAGTAATAGACAAGTCAAACTCGGCTAATGCATCACCTATGACTCTTATTTTTCTTTTACCACCACCAATATTTATTTCAGGACTACCAAATAAAACTTGTTGTATTTCTTTAGTAGAGCTTTTAGCAGCTATAGGAGTATAGCTTATTATTACTTCAGCTCCAACAGATTGATCTACGTTATTATTACTTACAAATAAAATATTATAATTCCAAGTTTTAACAGATTTAGTTTCTCCAGTTCTTCTAACAACATTAGACAAGCTTAAAGATATAACTCCCTCTGAAATATTTTTAAGTTCAATAGCAGGTGAGTTTGTAAAATTGTAATCAGGATTATCATTAGCTGTTACCTGCAATGTACCTATTTGAGTAATAACTCCTGCCTCTATGTTCGTTGCGGATAAATTTGTAGTTTTTATACCATCTGATGCGGTTGTTCCTCCTGTTTTATTTACAGAATCACCTATTTTTTCTATAGTAGAAACTGCATTTAAGTTTTTACTAGTATCATCTACAAAATTTATATTAAAATTTATAAAACGTTTATTATCTAATAATGTAGCGTCTCCAGATATTGGAAGTTTTATAGTATCTATACTTTGAGACATGTCAAACGATAATTTAAAATCAAATGCAACAATAACAGTATTACCTACAGTCCCAGCTGCTCCGCTATCAGTAAAAGAAACACTACTAAATTGAGGTGGTAAAGTTCCCGCTTGCGAAAAATTAGAAGCTGAAACGACATAACCACTATTAGGAGTTATTGTCATAGTACCACCACTGACCATTGTTCTACTATGAACAGCACTAGTTGATTTTTCTGTAAATGTAAATGGTGATATTGTAAAATTTTTTGTTGACATATTTTTTTAAATTGTTATAATTCTGACTCTGTTAAATTTTCATCATCAGATCCTTCAACGCTGCCTTGTATTTCATCAATAGTAATACTACCTGTTCCTTGAGCTGCGATAGTTTCAAATTCTGACGCTGTTAAATTTTGATTTTCGTCAACAGCGCTATTGTTTAATAAAAAACCTATTCCTTGTATAGAAAATTCGCTAGTATCAATTTCAGCATCTATAGTTGAGTTTTCTCCTCTAATATAATTATACCACTTACCTTCTTTTTCTATAAATTCTGGAACAAAACCTTTTTGTAAATCTGTTTCTATATTTTCAACGCTCCAACCTTTTTTAGCTGTTAAATTATAAAACTCACCATCTTGATAATTAATCCCATCTTGAGTAACTGTTACAAATTTATCTATTTTACTTTGAGTCCCTTCGTAGTTTACAGTTTTAAATGATTTTACAGTACTTGGCGCTTGATTAAATAAAACATCTATTGTAGATGCTGTAGAAGGATTACTAACGCTATCCATAGTACTATCATAAAAACTATTACGTTCTACATTGCTACTATAATGTTTATAAATTTTGTTATTATTAACAGAGTAATATCTATCAGAAACACTAATTGCTGATATCGGAGTAAAAGATTTAAAACTTATCCAACCTTTTGACTTTTCATTAAAAGATATATTAAAAGAAGTATTACTTTCTGATTGATATTGAGGAGTTGAGTGTAATACTAAATTATATTCATCATTAATACCATCAAAAGAACCAGTTATATTTGTATAATATTTTAATTTTTCTCTAAAATAAGCTTTCATGCCAATATCAGATATAGGAGTAATACCGTCTCTTGATAATCTTAATACAGCACCTCTTTGTTTATCAGTGAAATACATTCTATAAGCATCTACAGCTAAAGATTCTGGATTATTTGATATTCCATAATCGCCGGCAAATGGCATAGCAGTTCCTAAAACTCTATTAGAAGCTGTTAGCTGTGCGTTACCATCAGCGTTAAATAATGCATCTTTACCACCTGATTGAACTCTTAAAACTTTATCTTCAGTAAAAGCTACTACGTCATTATCTCTAGCTATTATAGCTTGTAAAGAACCATATGTAGTATTTAAATCTTTAGTTATTTTTTCAGCCATATTAAATTCACTTAAGTTATTAACACTAGATGTTGAATTATATATGCCTGAATATATCATGCCACTACTTTTTGTTTCTTGACCATATTCTAAAAATGTAGAAGATACTTTTATGCCATTATCAATTTGAGGAGTATTAAAGTCGTCTCTTATTCTGTCTGATTCTACACCATTACCAAATGAATAGCAATTAAACCAAGGTAGCTCTACTGGAAATTGCCATACTTCAGTTTTTATTTTAAAAATTCCAGTTACTTCTATAAATGTAGCATTAATGTTAACTCCTGTTGCTACTAAAGGTTGACTTAAAGTTATCTGTAAAAGAGCGCCTGATAGCTGTACTGATCGTACAAAAGTTCCATTAGAAATATTAGTATTATCTTCTCCAATAACCTCCATACCCGCTTGTATATTTTGAGTATTAGAGTTATTAATAACTAACATAGAGCCAACATTATTAACATTAGATGCAATGATTACATCACTAGTAATTCTATCTGATGGTTCTACTAATTGTTGATTTCCAAAAGTAGATATTTGCATGTGTTCTGTAATTTGTGACTTTGTCACTAAACCATTTGTGTCTGTAAAAGAAACAAAGTCTTTTAACGCGGCGCAAGTACCATCAGACTCTTCTACTCCTTGGGAGCTAATTGATATAACAGTAGTTAAATTATTATTAGTCCCTGTGCCTTCTGATGTTTTTACTTCTATACTATCATTGCCAAACGTTCTTGATACAAAACTTTGTCCAGGTATATTAACATTAACGTTACTTGCTTGATATTGAACCTGTCTATTTCCAACAGAAAATTTACTAGCCTTTACCTGTACTGTATTTGCTCCAACATAAGAAGTAATATTAAAATTATCTAATCTTATTGGAATAGCTGGGCTAGCTTCATAATATATATCTAAACCAACAGTTTCTTTTGGCTCTGTTTCAAAACAAGCAGCTGCAGTAACAACAGACTCTTCAAGAGTTGTTTGAATAATAGATCTTTTTACTATTTCAATTTGAAAACTACCAAGGCCATTATGTCTTATAGTTCCTCTAGGATCCCAAACAGAAGTATCTATACCAGTGTTCATTACTTGATTATTATTGTCAAGTTTTCTAAATCTAACTAAAATAGTAGTTCTATCTCTATAATTTTCAGGTAAAGAGTTATCGTCGTTTTGCTCATAGTTTTTACTATTAAAAATATAAGGCTGAACTATAGTTTCTTGAATACTATTATTCATATAAGAAACGTCTGACCCATCTACTCTATATATTTCTTGATTAGGATCATTTGAAAATCTAAATAAAGTTCCATCTTGCGTCATAACGTCTGCGAAGAAACTAGCGCTACCTAATTGAGCAAACAAAGACGCATCTGGTAATCCATTCTGAATACCAACGTTTTCTCCTATAACAGAAAATGCAAACTGACCTTTTGTTCCATCAGTAAGTCCTCCATCAGATAAACCTGGTGGAAAAAACTGATCAACATCTTGAGTATTTTCATTTTCACCATTAGGTTCGTGTGTAAAAATTTCTTGCGTACCCATTAATAAAATATTTTCGGTCGTCCATTGTCCTGGATCGTTATAACTTTTATGAAAATATCCTCTTGAAGTAGGAGCTTCGTCTATAAATATTTCAGCAGTTCTATTTGAGTTATTATACCAAGATGTCCAAAACGAAGAAGTACGAGCAGCACTTGCTGTATTTTCGTTTTCTGCACCGAAAGTAAATCTAGGTACAATTTGTCCTCCACTTGATGCTAATACATTTACAGCATCTTCAATAAAACAGTCTCCAACTTGTGTAGAACCATCAACTGAACTGTCACTAAGAAATGGACCTAAGGTTTCCCAAGAAGCGTTTTCAAAGTCCATAGAATTAGCAAAATCATTATTGTCGTCAGCTGGATTTGTTTGACTAGCCGATATATAAGCTACGCTGAATGCGGCTATTTGCTCGTAACCGCCTAAATAATTACTTAGTAATGACTCTTCTATATCAAAATCTCTAGCTATTTTAACAAAAAACTTTCCAGCAAATTCTGGTTTATTTTCCATAACTTGATCTCTTATTTCCATAAAATAAGTAGGTCTATTATTTTCAACAGCTTCAGCTTCAGTTCCTAGCCCAGACGCGCCTAAAATGCTTATCTTATCGTACATGTGAACCTCGCTTTGAGAAAATGGATCTCTAATACCAACACCTTTTTCTCCAGACGAATTATCTATAACTTGAGTAATTACTCTAAATGGACTTTTAGCTTCAAATTGAAAGCCTTGACTATCTGTATATTTACCAACAATTCTAACCTTTGGAGTACCTTGAAAAGTATAATCACTAGGATCAAAATTATCACTTAATATTCTATCAATACCACTTTGAGCACCTATTTCACCAGATGAATATGATTCAGAAACTATATTGTGTGGTATAGCATTAGCGGCTACACCGCCATTAATATTGTCTCCAAGATAATCTTGTGAGGCGTTTAAACCACCATAAACGTGCTTTGGAGTAATTTCAACTAAAGGGAAATCATGATTAGTTGCTCTAACATATTCTGGCGCTTCATTTTCTATTGCTAGTATTTTATATTTAGCTTCTTGCTCTACTGGAGTTTGACTTCCATGTTCGTTTTTTAGTATTAAATAAGTCTCTTCGTCTAATTTATTTCTATCTGCTGAATTAAAAGAAAGCCATATGTGATTTTCTCCACCATCATACCATCTATCTAAAACTAAATTATAATATTCTCCTGATGTTTCTTTAACATAATATTTAACATAAGACATCCAAGGCATAGAGCTTGGATTAGATCCTACCCACTTTTGTTTTAATTTAAACTTATTAGAATTTTTTGCTAATTTTTTTTCAACTCTAGTAGTATTAGGAACTATTTCAAAATTTCCATCTTGTAATTCTTTTTTATAACCACTAGAAATAACTGGAGTTTCTCTACCATAATAATCTCCAATTACTATTCCAAATTGATATTCTCTAAGTGATTTAACTGATTTTTGAGGAAATGGAAAATTTACTAACTTAGTAACAAGTGATTGCTCTGTACCTACTTTTGAAATTATATCATAGCCTTGAGTATAATTCCCGTATACTAATCTATTACTTGTTATACCTTGAGCCTTAGCGTATCTAGGAACATTGTCCCAAGCTCTAAGTATTTGATTAGATTCAAGAACTTTATATATCATTTCAGAAGTTATAATAAGTTCTCCAGTTTGTTCAAGATTTGTGTTATTAGAAACCATATCTTTCCATTCATCATCTATGTTTCTAGTAATAGTTTTTACTACATAAACATTTTGATCGTCTGTTGTTTTCCAAAGAATATCTATTGCTTTAACATCAAGAGGTCTTTGAATAATTGGAGGTATAAAATTTCTAACAACTAAATGCCTAACTGTATTAGCCATACCTTCATTAAATCCTTTAATAGGAGTGTATTCAAATTTACCAGGTAAAAAAGCTAGTTCAGACCAAGGTGAAAAAGTTGAGCACTCGTTGTCTTCATATTTATATCTATATCCAAATCTACCAAACTTAGTTTCAAAAAAAGGAGATTTATCTTCTAATGTAGCTATCCAGTTTTCTGGATTAAGAGAATCATTTAAGGTAGATCCTACTATTCTATCGTCTACAAACAAAAGCTCTAAAGTTACTAGTAATGGATTATTTTCGTCTATATCTACTATTACAGCTCTAAATTTTAACGGATTTGATAATACACCAGTTGCTTCAAAAGTATAAATATCGTCATCTCTAAAATCTACATTACCTGGAAAAGTAACTTGTAATTGATCTCCAGCACTAAGTGGTACGTCTATAGCGTCAATATCTCCATCTCCATCAGTATCTTGTACTATTGTAAAGCCACCTATTGGGAATTGTTCAAGAGCTGGATCCCTATCGTTAACTCTCATAGTAATACTTGGTGGATATAAAGGCGCTTTTTTAATAGTTGTAATATGCTCTTGTAAAATATCAGTACTAATATATACAGTGTCTAAATATTCTAATGAGTCGATTTGAACTAGCTGCAAGTTACCTGGATCTTTAACAAATAATTTTGTATGAGTTTGACCATCATTAGCTATGCCATTTATATTTGTTCCAGCTTCACATCTATCAATATTTATTTTTTTAGGTTCATGTTTACCATCAGACCACATTAATAAATTTTCTAAAATATTTATTGATGATGATGGTATTACGTTAATAGTTCCATAAGTATCGCCGTTATAGTAGTCAAACTCTAAAGCTCTTTTTGGGTGAATAAATATTAAACTAAAAGCATCAAATAAATTTGCCTGCACAATATCGGATAAAAACAAAATGTCACCTTGAATTTTTACTATTTCAACCCAAGGATCGCCTTCACTATTACTCCATAAAGAATTAAAAGTATTTTCTTGATAAGCATATATACGCATACCAACTCTATATTTAGACCCAGTGCCTGGTAATACTTCTAGTGTATCGTATTGAAGTACTCCATTAGGAATATTTTCTAAACTAAAAATATCTTTTACTAAGTTTGTAACTGCGAACTTATCTACAAAAATAAATTTAGAAATATCTACTGGTCCTTCAGCGCTTACTTCTGTTATACTATCAACCCAAATTCTTTCACCATCTATTTGATTAGATATGCTCAATATTCCGTCTATTGGAACTGGAGCTGCTGTAAAATAATATGTTTTGTTTTTACTTTCGTCTGCTATACTAGCTACTATTTTAGAAAAATTACCAGCATAATCTTTTGTTACAGACGTTTGAGCTACTAATTCATTTCCTTGCAAGTTTTGAACAACACCAACGTTACCTACCCCTGAACTATCAGCATCAGATGTTGATATTTGAATATTCATTGCATCTCTATACTGACCATTAGGAACAATTCTCTCATCGAGATCTTTGTTCATTTTAGCACCTGAAAAATTATTTTTAAGTTCTGGCATAATTATTTAATTTGCTTACCCATACCTTTAACTATTTGAGTAAATTCTTCAATTTTAATATTTGATAATCTAATCTTTGCTTTTCTAGTTTCAGCAAACTTTTCTTTTTTAAATCTTTGTACAATATACTCAGGTATATTAGATCTACCAGAAAGTACACCATACATTATATGTTTATAGCAAGCTTCTTCACAAAACTTATGAATTACCATTTCAGCGTCAGTTCCTAAGCCATCGCTTACATAATGTAATACTATCGTCTCTCCAGATAACGCCGCGCCAAAATGTATTTTACCTCTTAAATTATCTATATAAAAAGATCCATTAATTTGACTACTTTCAGGCTCTAATCCATATCTTCTACCCTCTGTAGATATTTCTATATCAGATGAATAATTAATATCATATAAATTATAATTAACAGGAGTTTCGTCTTGAAAATTTGATAAAGTATTACTAGGAGTTTGTTCTAATAAATTATCTGGTGTTTCGTTATCTTGACCAGTCACCGAAATAGTTACAGTAATATTAGTACCATTTCCAGAACCTGGAGCAATGTTGCTTACATAAGCACCTTCAGTGGTAACAGTATTAACTGTTGTGCTAGAATTAGCGCTGCCATCAGTGTATTCTACTGTAACCTGTCCGTTACCATTGTTAGTTGCGGCGTGGTGGCCAAAGTTGTTTATCTCATTGACCACAATATTAGCTAGCTCGTCTTGAGTAGTAGCGTCCGTTATTGGCATATAAAAATGAGGAGCTGTTGTTACAAGAGGTGAAAGGGCAAATGGGCCGCCTGAAGTACTACCATTTTTATCAAAAACAAAGTATGCAAATCCATCTGCGGATCCGTCTGTAA
>TARA_R100001591_G_scaffold21364_2_pt1 | contig 19270 bp, 18 predicted proteins | sample TARA_R100001591 | Tara Oceans TARA_R100001591 (sample SAMEA2622725) | marine metagenome | biome: marine biome (ENVO:00000447); feature: surface water layer (ENVO:00002042); material: "saline water (ENVO:00002010), including plankton (ENVO:xxxxxxxx)" | depth 5 m
CTACTTGATGATGACGATGCTCTTGAGGCATTATGGAAGAAGCAATTCTCACTCGCAGAGATTGTATCTACAGATCAGTTCAAGTCATATGAAGATCTCAAGAAGAGATTAGAATATGTTCTTGGAAGTAAGAGACCTGTACAAGATCCAGAAGTCTTTGATGAAGATAATGATCGTGGTGAAGCAGAAGAATTAGTCACAGCTGCTGTATCCGCACCTCCGACTACCTCAACGGTAGATAAAGAAGAGGACGATGCATTATCGTACTTTGCGAAACTCGCAGAAGAATAAACACACAGGAGGTCAAACGACCTCCTTTTTTTATGATAATGTTATATTAGTGTTTTCTGTTTGAATCGTTCTTTCATCAAGATATTCTGATGATTCTGCATATGTCATTATCTCTCTCATATCATCCAAAAATTCCTGTAAATACTCTTCCCTCAAAATAAAAATATTTCTTTTTTCGTCATTCAATCGTGTTTCATATTCAAAATTACTAATACCTACAACAGGATTTAAGGTAGCAGTTGGTGCACCTGGTTTAGGCATCGTAAAATTACTATCGACAATTTTACCCTTTGATAGTATTAATCGACCCTTTGAATCCTTAACCTCAGTTGTTTCAAAAAATCTATTTGAATTTAACGAGTTTCCATATTTATTGGATGCATATTTAAATAAATCACGATTACTTAATGGCCATTCATTTCGCACATTTATTATACCTGCGATTGTCAAAACAATCCAATCAAAATTAGCACTTCCATATAATTCCTCTGCCACAGTATCAGGTCTTGAACCCTCTGGAATTTGATATTTGTTAAACAAAGTAAAATTACTTTGCAAATCATCTCTTAACTTAACTCTGCGAAAGATATTTTTTACTTCAACAAAATCAAGTGATGATGATTTATCATTTAAAAAAGACGGATATAGTAAGTTTGGTAGTTCTCTAAAATAACCCATTAGTATCCTACTGCCTCTGTACCTGGACGTGCATCATAATCAATATCATAAATTGGTTGAATTTCTTTAAAGGTTAAATCTAACAACATAGAAACTGGAGTGCCATCATCATAAGTTGAATATACTCCTTCACCTGTATATGTTGTGTTCATAGATGTTAAAAAACATTGTTTGAAACGATTAAGAAATGGATGATTTTTCCTTCCAGTCCTATATCGTAAATTAAATACATTAGGTGTTTTAAGGAAAAATGTACCAGAGTCTAATTGTCCACCTTGTGCTTGTGGTGCCATGTTTCTTTTAAACGCACGAATTATAAGTCTCACTTGTTCTGATTCTGCTGCGTTTCTGGGTGTAAGTTTAAAATTAAATCTAAAATTACGTAGTGATGGTCCTCCAAATAATAATTCCATATTTGGGTTAAGTATTTCACCGCTTCCTCTTGCAAGCAATTGATTAGTCGTTACTTGACCTCCAAAAATTCCGACTGCTTTTGATGCAAGAAATTTTGTAACAACATTCGTGGCAGCTGCCTCACTTCCCACACCTTGACCTATAGATGTTTTTGCTTTAGTTGCAATTTTAGGTATTTGTTCAAATACATTTGTTCCTAAATCAATATTCATAACGTCCTCAGCTGTCTGCACAGCGGTAGCAGTCAATCCATTTATAGTAGAATCGTCATATTGCACATTATTAGTATCCTGTACGTTGGATGGTATTGGAAGAAGAATTGTCCCTGCATTAACCAATGGTTTTTTTGATAATCTATTTGATGATCGACGACCAGCACGATCAGAACCAAATACGTTTCCCCTTACGTATCTATCACTTGATCCTGGTTGTGATATATAATTTCCTAGTGCTACATATTCTTCGATATCTATCTGCAAATAATCTGTTTGTTCCGTTAAAGCTTCAAGTGGATATCTTAGCACTCCACCTCTTCTTTTTTTTGAATATCTTCGTAATCTTTTTCTTTGATCTGCAGCATCGAAAGCAGCTAATTGACTTTTTCTCTCTGCCTCTGATAGAAAGGCATTATTTTTAATTAATTCTCTTTCACTAATACTAAAATTATTATTAATCCCTAAACCATAATCTTTTGTATAGTCAAAACCCTCTATTCCTACATCTGCATTAGAAAAAAAGTTTTTATCTGTTTTTAGAGGTTCATATTCTATGCCACTTAGATTTTTAACATCTAACTTTTCAAGATCTCTGAAATTAAATCTATATTTATCTTTACTATCTGTCATCCTTTTTAGTTATTTATACGATATTTTGCAAATGGTATAGTATTTAGGTCTTGTAACTCCTCATTTGTAACTTGATAGAGTTGACCAACCACCTCTTGGAAGTTATAAGAACGAGATTGTCCCCAATGAAAATTGATACCCTTGAATCCCCAATCAAATATATTAGTGACTGCAACTAACGGATTCTGGTCATATCTACCTATGGTCTTTGGTTGATATACAAATACATATAATTTGCCAATCTCAGGAATAGATGTTACACTATCAGTTAATACATCCATGATTTCAATCATGAGATCATCAGCGTCCTCGTTTCCAACGATGTTGTTTACTAATGGAGCAATGCGACTCATTTGATTCCTAGTTCATTTTCAGTCATGACTTTAAACTCCCACATACGATCTTCACAGAATTCAGTAGCTGCTTTCCATTTTGCTTGATTCTTTGCATATTCATAGACTTCCCTGATGTAATTCTTGGTCTGTCTTTTGGGTTTCTTTGGTTTCATGGTCTGTTTGAGTGGTTTGACTTCAATCAAATATCTTTTGATTCGACCTGTATTCTCTTGCACTTTGATATAAAAGTCTGGAAAATACCTATGAACCTTATTATCAACAGGTGATCGGTATGGAAGTGCAATTTCTTCACTTCCCCATTCAAGTATTCTATCATTTTTGTCGCAATATACCATAAATTTTCTCTCCCAAAGAGAACGATATATGATATTAGTGGGATCACCCTTGTACTTTTTAGGGTATGAAGGATAATATTTTCCCTTATATGACATAAATAGAAATAACAATCATACTTATTTAGAGTGGCAGAGACAACAATAAAACCATTTAACCTGTCGGTTGCAAAGAATATTATTGGTCCATTAGCACAGACTAATCATTTTCTTGTAACATTTTCATCATTGACACCTGCTGTTGAAAGTTATCTATCAAGATATACTGGTATTAGAAATATAAAAAGTTTTCTATCAAGGCAGTTAGGTATTTTGTGTAGTGATGCAGTTTTACCTACTTCAGCACTTGCAACAGCAGAGGTCAAAGATAATTTCATGGGTGTGCCTCAACAATTTGCACATACAAGATTTTATACTGATATAAGTTATTCTTTCTATATTGATGAAGATTACACTTTACTCAAAATATTTGAAGGATGGATGGAATATATTGGTAGTGGAGCAAATAATCGTGTTAATCAAGATAATCAAGCATTTTATCGAAGAATGAGATATCCTGATTCGTATAAATGTAATACAATGTATATTAATAAGTTTGAAAAAAATTATAAGAGAACACTCAGATATAGATTTGTCAATGCATTTCCAAAAAGTATTGATACTATACCAGTTTCTTATGGTTCTGCTGAAATACTTAAAGTATCAGTTACCTTTAATTATGACCGCTATATAGTAAACGGTTAATAACCCCTATAAATATTTGTACTGAATTGAATATTCATTATGCCTTTACCAAAAGTTAATACACCAACTTATGAGTTGGTTTTACCCTCATCAGGAAAAAAACTTAAATATAGACCCTTCCTTGTAAGAGAGGAAAAAATTCTTATTATGGCTTTAGAAACTGAAAATGTTAAACAAATTACGGACGCAGTTATTGAAATACTTAATTCATGTATTTTATCTAAGGGTATAGATATCAAAAAACTTGCTACATTTGATATTGAATATTTATTTTTAAATGTAAGATCCAAATCAGTTGGAGAAACGGTTGAAATAAATGTTACTTGTCCTGATGATAATAAAACATCTGTAGCAATGACAATTGATATTGATTCTATTAAAATTAAAAAAGATAAAAAACATAAAAATATTATTAAGTTAGATGATTCTTTATCTCTTAAATTAAAATATCCATCAATGAATCAATTTATTGAAAATAATTTTGAAGTGAATGATAAAAACGAGGTAAATAATACTCTTGATATGATAATTTCATGCATTGATGTTATATACAATGAGGAAGAGAGCTGGAATGCATCTGAACAAACAAAAAAAGAACTTGAGGATTTTGTAGATCAACTTAATACAAAACAATTTAAGAATATTGAAGAATTTTTTGCAACAATGCCAAAATTAACTCACGCAGTAAAAGTAAAAAATCCAAATACTGGTGTAGAATCAACTGTTATATTGGAGGGATTAGCAAGTTTTTTCAACTAGGTATGGCTCACACGAATCTTGAGTCATACTACAAAGTTAATTTTGCTTTGATTCAGCATCATAAATACTCATTAACTGAGATCGAAAACATGATTCCTTGGGAACGAGAGATCTACATATCTTTATTACAACAATATATTGAGGAAGAAAACTTAAAGGCTCAGCAACGAAATGGATAAATCATCTCCAGTTTACGAAAATTTTGCTAAAAAGATGGATGCCATGAGTGGCAGACCTAAGATTAATAGGCAGACCATCAAATTTGGTGCTGGAATGGGATTGGAGGGAAGAGTATCTAATAATGAGAGAAAAATAACATTATTAAAAAATATATTTAAAGCACAAAAAGTTGAGATAGGAGAGAAGATAACACCTAAAGTAAACACTTTAGAATTATCATTAAATGAGACAACAAAAATTTTAGACGTAATCACTCAGAAACTATCTGTGGAGATGTCTGAGAGATTAAAGGAACAAAAGACACTATTTGATGCTCAACGAAAGAAAAATTTAGATGATAAAAGAGATAAAAAAGAGGAGAGTTTAGAAAATAAAAAGAAATCAAAGATAGGAAATAAAATTGCTAAGAAAGTTTTACAACCTTTTGGGGATATATTTAAAAAACTTTTAAATTTAGCAGGTATATTAGGGACAGGATTACTCAGCACTAACTTCATAAAAAGGATTAATGATCCTGAATTTCAACAAAAAATAAAAGATATTTACGATTGGACTACAAAAAATTGGAAGGCTATTGCGGTTGGTGCAGGTATTATTGGTACAATATTCGCAGCTGGTGCTATAAAATCTTTTATTCTAGGAGCAGGAGCTGTATTTGGGTTACTGACTAACCCAATTGTTCTTACTGCATTAGGTTTAATTGGGTTAGGAATTCTTGGATACAAACTTGGAAAACCAATATTTGATACAAAGATAAAGGAGATTGATAGTTCAAAAACGGCTTTACAAAATTCTGGCATATCAGACACCAATGCTGAAATTTTAGCTACCACGTTGGCAACTGATTTTGCTCCGTCACTGATAACAAAGGTAGATGGTCAGTATGATGGCATTGGTGCTGGTGATTTTACAAATGCTAATCCATATAACTTAAGTTCTAATTTACCTGGTGATGTTGGTGGAGATGCGTTTCAAGGAATTGTTTTAAATTCATTATTTGATGATAAGAAAAATATTAATGATCTATCAGAAACTATTGGTAAAATACCCTTTACAAAAAAAGGATTTGAACAAAGGAATTTGTTGAAAGAATCAGGAAGTAAAACTATATTTACAGAGTTACCAGATATTGATTTAACATCTAATGAGAGAAATGAAATTGGTGGAATGAATCCTAATCCAGCCACTGGTATACCAGAGATTAGTTCTATGAACATGAGTAATCCTTATATGGAAGATACACCAGAACTTTTTGGTTTTAAAGATATAATTTATAGTTAAATGGAAGCAGCAGAAAAATTAAAAATATCAGCACAAAATCTCAATAGTGTATTAACACAATCACTTGAGAAAATTTCTGCTACCAGAAAGAGAACAAAAAAATTAAAGGCAGTTTCTATTTTAAGAAGAAGGAGAAAAAAGAAAGAAGTAAAACTTGAAGTGCCATCAGCATTTAAAAAATCTGTTAGAAAAGTAAAAAATAAAATTACGGGTGGCACAGGTGATATGTTTAAAAATATTCTTGGATTTGTATCTTTATTAGTATTAGGTGTCGCACTTACTAATATAGAAGAAATTCAACAAAAAATAGAAGATGCTCGAAAACAATTAGTTAAAACATTTGAACCAGTCATTAATACTGCAAAGGCAATTTTTGAAGGTGCCCAGTCATTTATTAATTTATTTAATGAAACAGAGAGTGATAAAGAGTTAAAAAAAATTGAGGAAAATAATAAAAAACTTGAAGAAAATAAAAAAGATTTTGACAAGTTAAAGGAAGGATATGAAAAATTAAGTTTAATTTACGAAGATTTAGCTAGTGGGGAATATGCTAAGAGTGAAGGATATAGATTAGCAGATAAGGGAACTCTATCTGATAAGTCAACTTTTAAATATCAAAAAAATAATAAAAAACCATATCTTGTTACAAATGCAGATGGATCGACAGAAAGATATACTTTTGATGAATTTTTTCAAAAATATAGTGGAACTGATATGCAAAATTTTATTTTGAAAGATCCATTAGAAAACAGAGTTGATGATACTACTGATGTGACCAATCTAAATAAAATGAGTGAAAAATTTAATATTCAATTTGATTCAAACTTGAAAGACCTTAGTTTCTTAACAGAATTTAATGAAGATTTATTTTCTGATTCAACAGACTACGTTTACTTGCAGAGATATTTTACATCAAAACAGGGAAAAGCATAAATGGCATCAGCAGCAGGACAACCGAATTACGGAAAGTTTCAAGTAATAAGTAAAAGAGCTTCTTTTACTGGGGGAGCAGAACTTGTTGATGTAAAGGGAAAGGTAGTAGGTTTTAATTATTATGAAAGTCTTTATTCTCCAATGGTAACTGCAAGTTTTCTTGAAGTTGATACAGGTGGAACTGTTAATAGTCAGAAAGATGATTTTGCAGGTACTTTAAAGGATGGATTACCTGTCAAGGGATTTGAGGAGGTTGTCGTAAAAGTTAATACGAAATACGTTAGTTTAGATTGGACGAAAAAAAATCGTAGATTTATCATTACAGGCAGTCCATATAATATTGATGAGGGTAATAGGCAAACAGCATATTTTCCAATGGTTTCTATTAATGCCATGAAAAGCACTAGTAAACCAGTAAAACAAATTTATCAAGAGGCAAAAATAAGTGATATTGTAAAAAAAATACTTGATGATGCTAAATTACCTTATAAAGATGAAAATATAGAAAGCACTGAAAATAGTATGAAAGTTGATGCTCAAAATGAGAATCCTTTAGATACTATATTAAAATTATGTCCAAAATCAATTCCACTTGGGGGACAAGCAGGATTTTTCTTTTATGAAAATAGTGAGGGGTATAATTTTAAATCAATTCATAATATGATAAAGGATGGTAAACAATTTTTATCAAGTCCAGAAAGATCAATAAATTTTAGATACATTTATGAAAGAGGTTTGAAAGCAAATTTAGATAATGATGATAATGATAGGCATATATTAGCACCACCAACAGTTAGGAGAGATCAAGATCAATTAAATGCAATAAAAATGGGTATCTATAATATTAAAGTGTGTGTTAGAAATATAGTTACTGGAGAGGTTACTGAAGAAATAATAAATGTTTATAATAATAAATCAGTTGAGACTCTAGGAAATAACACAACAGATAATTTTAATAATGATCAAACATCGAGTAGTAATGAGGGACAAAATAAAAATTATTGTAGAACTTATACATATCAATTGATTCCAGGTGTAACTGAAAGTAATGTAAGTAATGAAATTTCAAATAATCCAGCTAAATATCATCCACAGGCGATTATGAGATATGGATTAATTCATGCTCAATTAGTTAATATTATTGTTCCACATAACGGTAATCTAACTGTAGGTAGATGTATAAGACTTGCTATAGAAAATGTCACTGCTGACAACAAAATAGAAAAAAAATACAATGACCATAGAAGTGGTGATTATTTAATACTACATCTATGCCATGCATTTACACCAACTAATTCGTTTACTTCTCTAACTCTTATTCGTGATGAATATGGATTACCTTCTAAGAAATAATGGCTAATAAAAACTTTATTGATTCAAATAAAAAGACCAAATATGGTAGACATGATGTTGAATTTTGGATTGGTACTGTGGTAGCGTACGCATCCCAAGAAGAACAGATAAATGAGGGATTTGGATGGATGTATAAAGTTCGTATTGATGGTGATCACTCTAAAAATGAAGATCAAGTAAAAGATGAACAATTAAGTTATGCTTATTGTATACTACCAACAACTGCTGGATCAGGCGCTGCATTTAAATTAAGATCTGCTAGAATAAGTCAAGGTGATACGGTATTTGGTGTTCGTGGTGGTGGAGTTGGAGCACCTGCGTTTATTATTGGTGTTTTTCCGAGAACAAGATTGACAAAAAATTCAAGTGGTAATTTTGGATTATTATCTGGATTTTATGGTTCATTAGTAAAAAATAATACATTAACTGGTGAATTTAACGATCAAATTGGTCCTGGCACACCTGATGTAACTATCTTAGATCCAAGAACTTATAATAAATCAAATCGTGATGATTCCTCTGAAAAACTGAATGAATTAGGATATGATAGAAATCAAGATGGAATTATTGATGATGCAGAAAAAAAATTAACCCCCACTAGGGTCGCTGAAGATAAAAATTTTGACAAAGGTGAATCAATCACTACACAACAACTCAAATATATTATGAATAATCCAGTTACTGATACAAAAGCAGCTAGAGTGGAGTATGAATCAAAGGTTAAGGACGCTTTAGATCAGGCAGTTACACAAAATCTTGTCACAAGAGAAATAGCAAATAAAATGCTATCACAAGTTAAGAAGGGAAAATATGGTCGAGCACTTTCATTAGGATTCCCACCCCCTGTACCTTTCTCCCGATAAATAAATCAGATATTATAAATCATGAAAATAACCGTAGCATCATCACTTAAATGCACTGCACCTAACACTGCAGGGGTGATTACTAACTCTTTAAATAAATTTTTAAATGGGGCATCAGGTGCTTTAGGTAGTGGTTATGATATGGTCGCAGGACTTGATACTGCTGTAAGTGAGATATCTGATGCGATGTCTATTATGACTAGTAGCATGAGCACTTTACTTGAGGACAAGTTGGTTGACTTTGTTGATACTGGACTTCAAGCAGCAAAAAATTTCATTTTCAACAGACTTACTAATCCTCTTGCTGCACTTGCACAGAGTAATGCATTTATCAGTGCAGCTACAGGACCAGTGAATGGACTCTTCAATGCATTCGGTTGTCTTGGATCTACAATAAAAAATGCACTGAAAAGTACGATTAAAAATCTTCTTTTAAACACTATTAAAAAGGGATTTATTAATCCTCTTGAGTGTGCTGTTGAAGATTTTATTGGTGCTCTCACAGGTAAAATCACTAATATGATGGATGCAATAGTCTCTCCATTAATTGCTCCTCTTAATAGTCTTTTTGGTCTTATCGGTAGAGGATTTGGATCAGTTAAAGGTTTACTTGCTGGTGGTTTGAATGTATTAAGTAAAGTTCAAGGTTTACTTAATTGTAAAGGTGGTGGTGGAAAGTGTCATACGGTTACTGAATATGATTTAAAAAAAGGTTCAACAAAACCAAAAAGTGATGCAGAAAAACAAAATAGTATTGCAAACATATTCTCAAAGATGGCAAAGAGAATGGACTCTGCAAGTGTATCTCTTGATAAGCAAACTGATGGTATTGAAAATTGGGGTATATTTGGAGGTGAAGCAGTAAGAGAAGATGCAACTTGTAACACAGGTAATATTTTGGATTGTGGATTACCTAGAGTTGAATTTTTTGGTGGAGGTGGAGAAGGTGCTGCAGGTGATATTATTCTTGGAAACTTTATTGAAAATTTAGATGAATCGATTGAGCAGACAGAAGTTGTTGTTGATGGTGTAACCACCACAGTTGGTGGAGCAACTCAAGGAGGAACACTAGTTGAAAATGTAAAAAGAACTGCAAGTATTATAGGTGTTGATATAACATATCCTGGTGAAGGATATACAAGTGAACCTTTTGTTTCATTTGTCGATAATTGTGATCAGGGGTTTGGTGCTTTTGGTCGAGCAACTATTGATAAGGATCCCAACTCACCTAAATTTGGTCAAGTTACAGGTGTAGTAATGATTACTGAGGGTTTAAATTATCCAACGGGTGAAGAGACTGACGTTTTTGTTGACTATGTTGAGATTGAAAATGGTGGTCAAGGTTATTCTTTAGATGATGATTTAGGTGATTTCAAGATATGTGATGTTGATCAAAACGGAAAAATAACAAAAATTTGTCCAAATGATAAAGCATATCGCACTTTACCATTAATAAATCCTATTTCAATAGGTGTTGGTGCAATTTTAACACCAGTGATGACAAAAAATCGTAGACAAACAGGAGTGATCAACGTTATAGATTGTATTGCACCTAGAAATAATGGTATTGTGGGATTTGTAGATGGTAAACCATATCGTGGACCATTTCATCTTCATCCTACTAGGGGAGTAAAAATGGTTGGAGTTGCACATACCTCCTCACCTCATGCGATTATCTACGATACACCCGAACAGAGTTTGAGAAGTGAATCTACACCTTCATCTAATGTAGGTTCTACTCAAGTTAACTTGAGATCAATTCAACAATTAGTTGAGGAAAGTGAGTCAACAGAAACCACAACACCTCAACAAACAGAAACTAATCAGAATATGACCACATACTCTGATCCAGTCGATGAAGCACAAAATAATACACCACCTCCATCACCACCAAGTTCTCCACCAAGTTCTCCACCACCAAGTTCTCCACCACCAAGTAGTGGAGGAGGTGGATATGGAGGTTATTAATCATGTCCAAAAGTAAAAGTGAAAGTAGAGTATTAGATGTATTTGGTCCTAATTTTCTTATAGAAACAAACGGACCAGTTGGTGTTGCAGGTCCTGTAACATATCAAATGTACGCAGTTACTGATAAGGGTGCAAAATGGCAACAGGCACTTCATGGCAGTGGTCTTGCCACAATGGAGGCAGATCATACTTTAGAGATTCAAACAGGTTTAAAAAATAAAGAAGGTCAAATAAGTTACATGCTCATGGCACATAATGGTGACTTAGCAATGACTACTGAAAATGGTTGGGTAAGAATACATGGTCAAAACATAGTGCTAGATGCAAGTAATGAGATACTACTACAGGGATCAAAAGTTGTTGTAGGCAATGCTAATGGGAACACAGAAACTTTAGAATTATTTGGAAAAAAAATACATTTAGACGCAGATCAAGAGGTTATAGTAAAAAGATCAAATAGAATAACTAGATCAGGAGGTCGTATTATATTAAAAAGTGGTCGTGGTAATCGTTTTAGTATGGCAGGAGTTCAAGCTGCCTTTATACCTAGATTCACTTCATCTAGATTAAGACCAGGAGAATTTACAGGAGGTATGGGATGAGCGATTTTCCAGATCCAAGTGTTGATTATCAGAGTCAACAAGGTGATTCACAATTCCAGAACATGTATGTTACTGGTAAATTAAATTATGCCTTTGATAATGATGACATCACAATGCATTCTTTAAAAACCATTGCTGGTATAACTGGTAACGTAATTGGTAACGTAACTGGTGATCTAACAGGTAATGCTGATACTGCAACAACTGCAGATGGATTGACTGATATAGCTAGCATTGATACTTTTGGAGATTTAGAGGCAACAGATATAGTATCCAAAAACAATGGTGACAAACAAGGTTTTTTTAGAGGTGATGGTAGTAAATTAATTGGAATAAGCACTGTATTAACAGGACAGATTATCATGTGGGGTGGTAATATAGCGGGAATACCAACTACCTATCTCCTTTGTAATGGTCAAGCTGTTAGTAGAACTGATTTTGCACCTCTTTTTACTGTTTTAAATGTTTATCATGGTAGTGGTAATGGAACCACCACCTTTAATGTCCCAGATCTTAGAAATAATTTTATTATTGGTGCATCATTAGATCATAGCTCTGGTCAAGCACGAACTGGTATTGAAGATGCTGGAGATGGAGAACAAACTGGTGGTAGTAAAGACGCTGTTGTTGTTCAACATGATCATGACTTTAGTGGAGATACTAATAATGATACACATGCTCACTCGGTAAAAGAGTCAGGTACAGATGATGATGGAGGATCAAGAGCAGCAGCAGGTAACGCAAACGCTGGTAATATGAACGCCACAAATAATGATACGCATGATCACTCATTTAGTGGTGACACAGATAATGAGGGTGTATCTGGAACTAATAGAAACTTACCTCCATATTATGCATTGGTTTACATTATTAAAACTTGATAATTATGTTTAAAGAATTAATTTGGGTGAAAAAAAATTCACTCACAAAGTCTTTTTGTAAAAAAATAATAAAAAAATTTGAAAAAGACTCTGCAAGATACGAGGGTATCATTGACCAAAACAATCCTAGAGTGGATAAGAACATTAAGAGAACCACTGATCTTTGTATCAAAAGTGCTGATCTTGATTGGAGAAAGGAAGATGAAATATTATTCAAGGCATTGAAAACAGGTTTAGATGAATATAATCAATATTTAAAAAGTATTCATATTAAATGTGTTCCTCATCAAGGTTATAAAATGGTTGATACAGGATATAAAATTCAAAAGTATGACCCAGATGGATTTTATAATTGGCATAATGATTGGTGTATTTCACCATCAGGATCAAGAATATTTGTTTTTATGTGGTATTTAAATTCAATTAAAAAGAAAGATGGTGGTGGGACGGAATTTTTTGACGGAACAAAATTACAACCAGAATGTGGAAGTTTAGTATTTTTTCCCTCAACTTGGACATATGTGCATAGAGGATGTCAGACAAAGGTTGAAAAATATTTATGTAATGGGTGGATATATTCAAGACCAAGTAATTCTCTTCTTTATATTGAGTGAATGAGTTGACATCACTAATTATTTCGACTATACTATTATTGTAATGCCACCATATTTTATGTTTGACGATTCAGTTGTAGGTGTCATCATTGACATTTGTGCTCGAAGTTTTTTAGTATTAAGTGACAAAGGTAGGGAAAGAAAAGTTACTTGTGATAGTGCCGATCAATTTATGAGAGTTCATAAAGTTTGCACTGACCAATTACCTATTGAATTAATAAAATATGATAGTATTACAACATAAATAAAGTGGTCTGTAAAAAAAACATGAAAGAGGAGAAAACTCCGATTGAAAAATTACATGATGATATACGTGAAATGAAAAAAAGTGAGAGAAAAACTGATGATGAAATAGTACGCATCTATAGACATGAGAATGATGATGCAGGCTAAATAAAATACGCCTGCTAATCTGTATGTACAAACTCTCTACTAAATTTTGTTGGTATGATGATGGTAAAATAATAGTGAAGATGTATTTTATTAATGAAATTCCCTTCACATTTGATGAGTTACCATTCGGACATTTATGGGATGAGGAATTATGTAGAGTGGCAGACGCAAATCGTACATATAATCCAGAGTATATGTACCAAATGTTCGGTTATCTAATGATGGAGGAGTTACATCCTCTTTATTTTCCAGTCGAATTAGAAAATCCAGAACTTTTACCAGATGATCTAGAGTATCTCTACGAGCAGGAAGAATCAACCTAACTAAATAGATCATAGCAATATTTTGGCGAATATAAGAAGATGCCTCTTAATAAACTAGAGAATTTCATAAAGAACACTGAAGGTCGTATTCTTTATGTGAATCCAAATGATATAGATTCAACTGATGCGATTACGAATGAGGGTAACTCACTCGCAGCTCCTTTTAAAACTATACAGAGGGCATTACTTGAATCTGCGAGATTCTCTTATGTCCAAGGAATAAATAATGACTTAATTGAAAGAACAACTATATTAGTATATCCTGGTGATCATGAAATAGATAACAGACCTGGTTTCGCAATTAAAGCAGATGGTAATAATGCTATTGCAGTATCTCCTGCAGGAGCAGAGTCGGCAGCATCAACTACACTAGCATTAAATTTATCATCAAATTTTGATTTAAATCAAGAAGATAATATTTTATATAAGTTTAATAGTATTAATGGTGGAGTTATCGTTCCTCGTGGAACATCTATTGTAGGTTTAGATTTAAGAAAGACAAAAATAAAACCAAAATATGTACCTAATCCAACAGATAATTCAGTTCCTTCTAGTGCGTTATTCAGAATAACTGGTACATGTTATTTCTGGCAATTCTCAATTTTTGATGGGGATGAATCAAAATTAGTTTATACTGACTCTTCGGATTTCTCATCAAATAATCAATCAATACCAGGTTTTTCACATCATAAACTTACATGTTTTGAATATGCAGATGGTGTTAATGTAGATAATCGTTTTAATCTTACAGATTTAGAAATATTTTACGCAAAATTATCAAACGCTTATAATCTCGCATCCACTAGAGATATTGATGAAAAATTTCCATCTTCTACTGAAGGATTTGCACCCCAGAGACCTGAATTTGAAATCGTTGGTGCATTTGCATCAGATCCATTAAGCATTACAGAATTAATATCTGGTGATGGTAATACACCAGGTACGGTCGTCAAAGTAACAACTACAACTCCTCATGGGTTAAGCAGTGGCACTCCTATCAAAGTAAAAGGTGTTTCAACAAGAGAATATAATATTTCAACGAAGGTAGCAAGTGTTTTAAGTAGTAATCAATTTACATATTTACTTCAATTTGTACCACCAAATATATTGGCAACACCACAATCAGTTTCATCAGCAACAATTACGATAGAGACTGACACGGTCACAGGTGCATCACCATATATCTTTAACGTATCATTACGTTCCGTGTTTGGTATGAATGGTGTTCTTGCGGATGGTGCAAAGGCAACTGGATTTAGAAGTATAGTTGTTGCTCAGTTTACTGGTATATCTCTTCAAAAGGATGACAGAGCGTTTGTAAAATACAATAGCACTTCAAGATCATATGAGGGTATAAATGTTACTTTAGCAAAAGGATCTGCATTATCAAAAGAATCTTCATCCCTTGATCCATCAACTGTTTATCATTTAGATAGTGATGCTATCTATAGAAAAGGATTTGAGACAACTCATATTAATATGAAAAATGATGCGATCATGCAGATCGTATCTGTATTTGCTATCGGATTTAATAAACACTTTGGTGCTGAAACAGGTAGTGATGCATCTATTACTAACTCAAACTCTAACTTCGGACAGATCGCTCTTACATCCGATGGATTTAAAAAATCTGCATTTGCTAAAGATGACACAGCTTTTATCACCAATGTAATTACTCCCAGAGCGATAACTGAGACACCAGTAAAAGTTGATTGGCAATCATTGGACGTTGGATTAACGACTTCTGTGGGTATATCAAGTCATCTTTATCTATTTGGATTCAATGATTTTGATGACAAACCTCCAGTTATTATTCAAGGTTACAGAGTCGGTGCAAAATTTGATGATATTTTGTCTCTTGATGCCAATGGTACAAAAACAGCATCAATCACCATGACTGATAATGTTGTTAGCACTGGATCAACGATAGTCACGGGGACAGACGTAAGTGTTAAAACATTTAGAGTTCAATCTGGTCCTTCCTTTGACGTAAAAGATTCTGCAGCATCTAATATCTTCAATATAGGAACTCATACTCTTCAAACAGGTGAAAAGATACGAGTCTTTAGTGATAATGGAGATTTACCTGAAAATATAGAGTCAAATACCGTATATTTTGCGATAAAAATATCATCTACAGAAATTAAATTAGCATCTTCAGTCACTAACGCACAAAATAATGTTCCCATCACGGTCTTTGGTGGTACAAAATTATTTGTAGAAAGTAGAGTATCAGATAAATCATCTGGGGATATAGGATCACCAATTCAATTTGATACCATCAACAAAAATTGGTTTATTCATGTATCAACAAATAATGATATTTTCACAGAATTATCATCATCAGGTGTAACAGGATTAACTGAAAAAAGTAATGTTACCACAATTTCAAGAACTGTAGATCCAAGGTCTTTAGATGAGAGATTATATACTATTCGTGTTGTGGTTCCAAAAGAAGCAACAAATGCAAAAGATCCTAATGATGGATTCGTTATTCAAGAGTCAAGCACAAGTGGAGTTAGAGTCAATACTGATTTTACAGATAGAACTATTGGTGCGAAAGATGTTTTCTTTAATCGTAATCTAAGGTTTATAAGCACTGGTTCTGAATCAGGTGGCACTGTAACAATAAGATCAGAATTACCTCATAACTTAAAAGTTAATGACAAAATTAATATTTTAAATGTTAAGAGTTCAACAAATACAACTGGTGTTGCTAATTCTGCATTTAATGGAACTTTTGAAGTTACATCAATTAATAGTGATAAGGAATTTCAATATTCAACTACTGATGTAGATGGTAAAACCCATAACACAGGTACTTTTTCGAGTGACACATCTGATAGAACAATTAATTTACCAAGATTCCAAAGAAATGATCTAAAATCTAATCATTACATCTATAGAAGTGAAGTTATAAGTGATTATATTAAAGATGTCCAAGATGGTATCTATCACCTATTTGTATTAAAAGCAGATAATGCAATTAATACTGAATTTACCGATCAGAAATATAGTCAGAATGTTGCTGACTTATATCCACAACAAGATAAGGATAATCATAATGACAACCCTCCAGCATCTGTATCGTTTGCGAGAAGAAATCCAATAGGAGATGTAGTAACAAATAAACTTAAAAATAGTATTACAAGAGAAGCAACAGATAAGTTACTTCAAGATTTTGGTAAGGGTTTAACAATCACTAATGTAGACTCCACAACAGGTGTAACTACTTTAACTTTTGATCGAGAACATGGATTAAGTGGTATTGTTACATATAGTGATTTTACTGGTGGTTCAGGCTATACTGATGGTACTTATCATAATGTTAAATTATTTAATAGTGGAACATCTACTTGGGATGGTGCAACTGCGAAAGTTACAATATCAGGTGGATCTATTACAAATTTTGATGTAATAGATGGTGGTTCAGGATATGGTGCTGAAAAATTAGAATTTGATCCATCCTCATTAGGATCACCTTCAATTGGTGCTGCTGCAACCTTTACATCTGTTGGTATTTCATCTAATATCGGAGACATATTACAAGTCACTGGTATTGGAACTCTCACAGATGGTTATTTTAGAATATCATCAGTGCCTTCTACAAAAACTGTTGCGATTGCAAAAACAGGTGGTGACACTTCATTCCTTACAGGACAATTTGCTATTAATTTAGGACCATCTGTATCAATAGTATCTGATGATTTTGAATCTGTAAGTGGTGTATCTACATTTACTTGTAATTCTGCTCATGGATTAGTAATTGGAAGTCCGTTTAGAATTATTGATAGTTCAAATAATAATTTAGGTGATTTCATAGTTAAAGAGAGAGTTGGTATTAAAACATTCTCAGCAAAAACTGATGAAAATCTAAATGGTGCATTTGTTTTACGACATGGTATGAGTGCAGGTGATGCCACATCTGGTTCTGATGGTGAAAACTTAGGTACAAGAGGCATGTCATTCTATGATAATGAATCAGTCACTCTTGTTGATGATCTAACAACTGGATCTATAATGAAAATTGAACTACCTAATTCTGGTATTGGTACTGCGATACGTTTCCCATTAGGTTCATATGTTCAAATTGATAATGAGATACTAAGAATTACTACATCAGAATTATCTGGTAGTGGATTGAATGAAGTTGGAGTAGTTCGTGGTGCGTTAGGAAGTGCTAAGGAAGATCATTTAAACGGATCACTTATTAAAAAAATAACACCAATACCCGTTGAATTTAGAAGACCTTCGATTATTCGTGCATCAGGTCATACATTTGAATATATTGGTTTTGGTCCTGGTAACTATTCAACTGGTTTACCACAGGTTCAAGTAAAGACACTTACAGAAAGAGAGGAGTTCTTAGTTCAATCACAAGAAAGATCTTGTGGACAGGTTGTTTATACTGGTATGAACAACGAGGGAGATTTCTTTATCGGTAACAAGAGAGTTAGTTCTTCAACTGGACAAGAGAAAACTTTTGATGCACCAGTTCCAACTGTAACAGGTGAAGATCCATCTAGATTAAGTGTTGTATTTGATGAGGTGACTATCAAAGAAAGACTTAAAGTTGAGGGTGGAACATCAAGAACAATCTTATCTCAATTTGATGGTCCTGTTAACTTTAGTAAGGATGTTAGATTTGATGCTGAAACAACTATATCAAAAACACTTATTTTATCTCAAGCAACTCAATCAACGTCTACAAACACAGGTGATCTAATTGTTGCAGGTGGTGTTGGAATAGCAAAGAGTGTTTATATTGGTGGTGATCTAAATGTAGCAGGAACTGTAAATGGTGGTAATTTATCATTTGGTAATATTACTATTGCTGAAACTAACGATAACACTATTGATACCAAGTCTGGTCCTTTAATGTTAAACTCTACATCTGGTATTACATCAGTCAGGGATAATCTTCAAGTTGATAATAATTTGACAGTTGATGGCGATGCAACTCTTGGTGTATCTACAACTGATTCTACTACAATATCTGGAACTCTTGCAGTTCAATCAACCCTTGATTCAACCAGTAAAACTACTGGTGCAGTCGTTGTAAGTGGTGGTGTTGGTATTGGTTTGGATCTTAAAGTTGGTGGAGACATCACTGCGTTTTCAAGTTCAGACAGAAATCTAAAAGAAAATATAAACATTATACCTAATGCACTTGATAAAGTGAAGGCACTTTCTGGTAATACGTTTACATGGAAAGAATCATCAATGAAGACCACTTATGGTTCCTATGGTGGTGATAATGAAGACGTAGGTGTGATAGCTCAAGATGTCGAGGCATTAGGTTTACCTGGCATCACAACAACTAGGGATGATGGTACGTTAGCAGTTAGTTACAAAAAACTCATACCAATATTAATTCAAGCGATTAAAGAACTATCTGAAAAGGTAGATGCCTTATCCTAATAAATAACTAAAAAATCTACAAGATGGCGAGTATAAGAA
>TARA_R100001591_G_scaffold43935_1_pt1 | contig 19081 bp, 13 predicted proteins | sample TARA_R100001591 | Tara Oceans TARA_R100001591 (sample SAMEA2622725) | marine metagenome | biome: marine biome (ENVO:00000447); feature: surface water layer (ENVO:00002042); material: "saline water (ENVO:00002010), including plankton (ENVO:xxxxxxxx)" | depth 5 m
TCTTCAAGACTGTAAAAACTAGAATCATCGCCATCGGGCATAGTTTTATATCCGTAAGCTACCTGACTGTTCAAAAGCATATGTTTATACACAAGCCTGACTTGCTCTGAATTTAAACGATTACCTTCTCGCAGATGTTCCCAATAGCGGACTGCCTCTAAAACTTTACTATCTATACTGGCTGAACCATTATAGATGTACAGGTGGCCTCTGCGTCGCACCTCTTCTTCTATTTGCTGTGCGCCTCGTGTGGTGCGACTTAATAGTAACCAATCACCTGAGCTTAGATCTACCTCTTCGGAGTGCCTATGCCAGAGTATATTCCCATCCCCCTTTTTGGGTTCAAAGATTTTATCCCGCCTTCCTACGATACTTTGAATGACTTTGCTACTAAGTGCGTGGTGGCTGGAGGGGATGCGGTAGGATTGATCCAAGAGGGTAGTTTCCCCTTGGAGTCCTACAAAGTGATCTACATCTGCGCCAGCATAACGGAATATGGCTTGATCATCATCGCCAGCCACATAGCATATCTGGCTATTTTGCTCTAACAATTTTACCATCTCCCATTGGATGGGAGATAAATCTTGTGCCTCATCTATAAAAACAACTTCTAATCGTGGGCATAATTCTTGTTCTATAAAAACTTCTAACATCCCTGCATAATCTTGTAATCCATAGGAATTTTTCCAATGCTTTAATCCTCTGTCTACATACTCAACTCTAGACCAATCTGTTTTTAAAGGAACAATACTTTCATTGTAAACTCTGCGTAAAGGTTGACGAAGAATCCTTGATATATTTATAATTTCTAAAAATTTATCACCATAACCAAAATCCTTATACGGACCTTGATCTACATTAGAGCCACCAAAAAACTTACCTATCTTTAACCACTCAGCTACCTCTTGATATTTTTCAGCAGTCATAACTTGAGAGTGTTTCATACCTGACATTAAAAATGCCAAGCTGTGCAATGTTCTAAAATAAGGTAACTCTTTTTTCGTTAAATTAAATTTTGCACAAGCACGATCTATGGCTTCTGTAGCCGCCCTACGTGTAAAGGCAAAATAACCGATGCGGTCTGGTGGCACTCCAGATTGCATATATTGTTCAACTAAGTTGAGTAATTTAGTAGTCTTACCTGTTCCTGGAGGTCCGAGTACAATATGCACTAAATAATCCCATCTGCTACTGGTAAGTCTGGCAACGGGATATTAACATCCTCCCCTTGAAAAAACTCTTGGGGTAACGACCAAACATGAACACCTTTTCCTCTTACACGCCAGAACATTTTTTCTGCTTCTATGTTCTGTAAACGGAGTGTAATCTTATTAGAAGTGTAATGGTTAAAGTCGTTTACGGACAAGTGCTTTTTAATATCTTTTACCTGAAAGTAAACTCTTTCATCTACCCAAACAGCCACGCCTTGCAAGATATCCTCGCGGTCTTCCCCCTTGGCTCTCTCGCAACAAAAGGCATGTAATAAATCTTCAAACTCTCCCTTAATTGTGGCATCTGGTGGCACTTCAATAATAGTTAAATTATCTAAAAGCATTTGGATTCTTGTCTGCCATGCTCTTTGATTTACAGTTACAGGGAACTTATTTATTTGTGAAACACATTCTTTTTGAAACTGTGCTTGACTGGTTAAACCATTAGTGGAAAGTTCTAACCTTTCTCCATCTACATCTAATATCCATATGGGTGGGTCACCATCAATTTTTGTAAGGCTGGACATATCATTGCCCACACCTGTCGGACCGACACCATACTTTCTGCCCTTACATATTTCTTTATCGCAGAAAGGTTTTATTGGTTGATCATCACACTTATAAAAGTAATCTTTCTTTTTTAACTGCCGTATTACAACACCCACCTCATTATGACTAAGGGGAGGGTGTAAATAATCCATATTATACCGCTGAACTAATACTTCCCAATTTTCCTCATCAAACATTCGAGCGTAAACACCAAGATTAAACAAAGCGTTATTACGCGAACCTTCACCAAATCCTTTACTACATAAATGCTGTAGACACGGAGGACCTTCTTCTAGTATGCCATCTTTTGTGCCAAAGCTCATATTTAGTTTTAAAAATTTATTAGGAGTAAGAATAAACGATTGTGCGTATTCTAAAAACTGTTCTGTGCCTAACGCCTCACCCTCATCATTAAAAGCATAACGTGTAGAATTATCGCCGCCGTGATATGGCATATTTAAAAAATTACCTGTATCACCACGGTCTTTTAATATAGTTGTTTGTTTAGGGAATATTTCACTGCCTGAGTAACCAAGGGCGGCACTCAACTCTGTCATACGCCTTTGTACATCTTCAGCTTCTATAGGCTCAGTTAAAAATACCCAGACATGCGCTCCACCTGATTTAGTCCTGCCGACAACGGCTGGTATTTTATTATTACGTAAGGTAGTCACTAAATCTTTGTGACTAACATCGTACTGGTCTATATCTATAGCACCCCATTGACATAAGTTATCACTACGGATAGGTATAATACCTAACCCTGTGCCACCTTTTAAATGTTCTTCCCACATATCCACAGTGGTTGGCTCACGTAAAACAGTAGCTTGACCTTGTTTTTTGCCATCGCTACCACGGCTACTCTTTACGATGTAAGTGCCGTGAGCAATATCGCTGCCTTTAAATAAATCATAAAATCTTTGTGCAAGTGACACGGTATCCTCCAACAAAAAGGTGGAACGGTGTACACTCGCAAGCGAAAGTACACCGCTCCGCAACGATGGGGCGATCAACCCCCATCATTGAACTACATTATGTTATCACCAGTATCATCTTGCATTTGTGCAGATTTATCTTCTTTGACCTGCACTTCACCAGCTTTAATAGATTCAGCAAACTGTAAAGCCGTAGCGAACAGTTGTTTATCATCTTCGTAAGAAAGGTCAAGCCCACGTACGCGAGTTATATCAAACCCGAACCATGTACCTTTATCATTCTGTTCTTGGACTGTGCCAACCTTATAAACCTGTGACATTAGAGGTAAAGTATAGATACCATTTTTACCTTGAGCGGTCATAGATTGTGCTTGCGTCATCCACTTCCTAGCCTTCTTTAATTGCGTAGAAGACATCGTAATTAAAGCACGTTGCGGACCAAGCTCAGGGTGAAGTAACAGTACAAAAAACTGAGCAGTGTTACTCAGTAAATTACCATCAGGTAATACATCCTGCCCCACATCGTTTTTAGTAGTGGTATTAACAATAGGATCAGTAGTCTCATATGATGTTACATATCCACCACCCTGTTCGCGTGGCTTCCACTCTACAAACCTACGATTATAATGGCATGGCACAACTTCAATGCCTTCTACTCCATCATACACTTCATTAAGCACAGTATTAAAAAGCATACCTGCCTCTGCACCTTCCACATATGCGCCATCACGCTTATTTACTTGTGGACTTAACTGTGCCAGTACCCTAATAAAAGGTATGGACAAATCTTCAGCAGTTACTTCACTAAATCCCGCACTGCCATACTCTTCAAACTGTGCCGCTACTGCGACATCACTGCTGCTTTTCACAGCTACTTGCTTGCCATCACTCATGACTATTTACTCCTCGTAATTTTAGATTTTTCACCAATAAACACACCGAATAAATCATGCGGTATATTTAAACCTTTTTCGGTGGACTCTCTCACCCAAGCCTTTAGAGTCATGGGTTCTACCCATTTTTTTGTGCTGGGAGCCATACCTCTTTCTACCAGCTCGGTAGCAAACTTTTCAGCTTGCTCTTCTTGACCACGCACAAAATTAGTGGCGACTTGGTTTTTAATTAAATCACCGTGGTCGTTCTGCACTAGCCAAGTAAAGGCTTCATCCTTTTTATCTTGAGGTATACTAGCACTATAGAATTTAGAAACACTGATGCTTGAACCATCAGCTAATTTAAACTCTGCTACTCCATGCTCAGCCATTGCTGCTGGCAACTGATCTTCTGCAATATTTTTAAGTTCTAACTTAGCTTGCTTAAGATCCCCTTCTAAATCAGCCACACGCTGCTCTAAATCTAACTGTATCTGTGCTAACTTACTTACTTGGCTAACACCAGCTTCATCTAAAGTTGTGAGCTTTGCGGCTGCACTTTCAAAATCAACCATCGCTATCTCCTGGACGAAAGTTAAGGTCTGCTTTTAAAGGAAAGTATTTACCTTCTTGTCTATCCCACTTCAACATTTTAAACCTACCGCCATTTGCTCGTGCAGCTACAGCAGCAGCTAAAGCAATAGCAGCGGGATCTCCTGCAAGAAGTAGATAATCTTCGTCGGTAAACTTGCCGAGCTTTCTGCCCAATTTTCTAATAGTAGGTTGTGTAGAGTAGCTGGCTTGCTCTCCTGCGGGAAGTAATATTTCGATATCCCCGAAACTTGTGGCGTCCGTAATATCACGACCTCGCATCTCCTGTGTTATATATACTGTCATTATTCATGCCTTTCTCCACATGGTTACACTGTATTATTAGTGTTTAACATATATTGGCAAAACTTGCGCGTCAAGTTTGCTCTGGCAAAAATTAAATATATCCGCTATATCCGAACTTTTTATAATAGGGGGTAAAACACATTGAAACAAAACAAAAAAGTTTTCAAAAGTTATCGCGCGGACAGAAAAAGTTGTGTATATTTTTTAGTGATATCGGAAAATGTTAAAAAATAAATTTACTCCTATCCGTATCTAGCACCTATATAGTAAAGCGATAAAATGAAACTTGCACTCAATATGTAAAAACAGTAGAATACACATATTCCAGTAGAAAGAGGAAGTTATGAGGTACAAGTTTAAGTATAAGCCATACGAGCATCAGCTCGAGGCTTTAACAAAATCGTGGAATAAACCCTACTACGCTCTATTTATGGATATGGGTACGGGTAAATCTAAAGTTCTAATCGATACGATAGCTATGTTGTACGATAAAGGCGAGCTTGACAGTGCTTTAATTATTGCACCAAAAGGTGTGTATAGAAACTGGGAGCGTAAAGAAATACCTACCCATATGCCAGAGCATATAAATATGAATATTGTTTCGTGGTCACCTGAGCAGACACAAAAGAAACAAAAAGAATTAGATACACTCAGGCAAATTACTGAAGATCTACAAATATTTCTTATGAATGTCGAAGCTCTTAGTACTAAACGTGGTTTAGAAGCAGCAGATAAATTTTTACTTACACATAGGTCTATGCTTGCAGTAGATGAAAGCACCACGATAAAAAGCAGAACTGCTCAGCGCACTAAAAATCTAATAAGAATAGGTAAAAATGCGCCATATCGTAGGATACTTACAGGCTCACCAGTAACTAAATCACCTTTAGATTTGTATACTCAGTGTGAGTTTTTAGAGCATTACGCTCTTGGTCAAGGTAGTTTTTGGACATTCCAAAACAGATATGCAAAAATGGTTCGTCGTACGATGGGAGCGCATAGTTTTAATCAGATTGTTGGATACCAAAATTTAGATGAATTAAATGGTATGATAGAGGGTTTTAGTTACAGGGTGCGTAAGGAGGAATGTTTGGATTTACCAGATAAAGTATATACACGCAGGACTGTAGAACTTACTCCTGAGCAAAAGAAACTGTATCAGCAAATGAAAAGTATGGCTCTTGCCATTATAGAAGGTGAAGATGGTGGGCTTATATCTGCCCCAACTGTGCTTACACAGATACTCAGATTACAACAAGTATGCTCTGGGTTTGCTAAATTTGAAGATGGTAGGATAGTTGAAGTTCCAAGTAATAAGTTACCTGAACTAATGTCTGTTCTTGAAGAAACAGATGGGAAAGTTATTATCTGGGGTAACTTCACACATGATCTTCACATAATACAAAAAGCTATTGCTAAAGAGTATGGTGAAGAATCTGTGGCTTTATTTTATGGTAATACACCAGCAGATGAACGTCAACCCATCGTTGAAAAATTTCAAGACCCTGATAGTAAATTACGGTTTTTTGTAGGTCAACCAAGAACAGGTGGTTATGGATTGACTCTTACTGAGGCTAAAACAGTTATATATTACAGTAATGGATATGATCTTGAAGTTAGATTACAAAGTGAAGATAGAGCGCACCGTATAGGTCAAACAAATAAAGTAACTTACATTGATATTGTTACAGAAAAAACTGTAGATGAAAAAGTATTAAGGGCTTTGCGAAGTAAAATTGATATCAGTAGTAGAGTGTTGGCTGAGGGATATAAAGAGTGGATCATTTAAAGATGCTTTTGCAACCCAGATCATCATTATTACAAAAAGCCCTACCATTATAAGGATGACTGTTATTACCATCATCGCTTGTTTTATATTTTCTTGAAACTCTTTTTGTTTCCTAGCTGCCTCTCTACGAGCTAATGCCGCAGCTTCTTTAGCTTCGCGTATACGTTTAGCCCTTTCATCTACAATACTACGCCAAGTGCCATGACCAAAACGCATATCTACCATAGTCGCTATCTCTTGCATTTGTTCTTTAGCAAGTTTTGCATCTATAATTTCTTGTGCTACTGATTTTATACCAAACTGATCACCAACGGTTTGAGTTGATTTTTTATTACGCTGTTGCTGTACCTGTTTCTCACCTTCAAAAAGGTTATCTATATAACCAGCAATATCACTTACATCATTAGCCGTGCCGATAGCACTTTTAATACCATCAACGGCACTTTTAAAAAGTGCAAAACCAGCTAGGGCTGTAGATATAGGTTCCATTAAACTGTTCTCATTGCTCCCTGACCAGCACCTCTACGTTTAGCAATCGCTATAGAAGTAGCATCATTAGGGAACAATGTTTCAATACCCACTTGAGGTTTTTGAGTGGGGGTAGCCGCAGAAATATCAGTTGGTAAATACGCTGAACCCTCTGGTCGTATTGTTATGCGTGGAGTAGGGGGTAATGGGAACGGTTTTGGTGGTGGTGCTGGATCAGGTGAGGGTGGAGGTGTTTGTAATATAGGTTGATCAGTAATATTAGGCTCAAGTATAAGTGTTTCTTTTGCACCCTCACCTGTTATACCATCACCATAATCCACACCTATATTAAATAAATAGGCATTAAGTCTACGTTTATTAGGCTCACTTATACCTAATGGTGGAACTGACTCACCACCTTCTGTAGTCAATAACCTAGCAATATCAGGGTCAAACATAGCTTCGCGGAAAAGTGCATCAGAACGCACACCAGATTGTTGCCTAATCGCTCGGCTGAGTATGTAACCTATCATAGCTTTAGAACCCAGACGTCCCTCTTGCACAGCTATAAAACGGTTTGATATACCAGCAGGGGTTGTACCTAAAGCACTTGTAAATCGCGTAACTATATCTTCATCAGTTACGCCTTTACCTCTACCAATTCCTGTAATTAGTACACGTTCAGCAGCATCAGCCATTAAATATAAATTATCTACATGACTTTTATCAAAAGCTGCATCTAAAACTTCTTCATTTCTAACCATCCATTGTTTAAATGCAGTAGGGTCACTTAAAGCTGTAGGGGCTTTATCTAACATTTTTTGAGTTATAGCAGCACGGAAAGCCTGACTAGCTTCTACTTCTGTAAGGTCATCAGTAGCTTGTGAGGCTATTTGTCTTAGCTCTCTCATTTTAGCTGGGTTACGCAAAGCCTCTGTAAAGAGCTGGTCAGGACTTTGATTTTTTGTTGCTCTCGCTACAGAACCCATAAGTAAATTACCATTAATAGTTCTACGACGAACCTCTAACTCAGCATTACGTGTTACCATCTCACGTAACATGGTTTCTGTATCTAATAGATCATCAATTATACCAAGCTCAGTAAGAACTTCTCTATTAGTATTTATGTATTTATTTACTTTATCTGGCTCAAATATGCCTTTGTTTTGATTAAAAGCCACAGTACGTAATTTATCAAGAACTACATTTTTCATAGCTCGCATATCGGCTGGTTTATCAGCAAATAATTTCATAAATTGTTTAGCTGTATTTGTATCTTGTAAAAAAGCATCTGCTACTTTTTCATCTGCTACATAATATTGTGGTCTTTCTTTTGTGCTTCCTTGACCCTTTGCAGTAATTCTAGTTACACCACTCCGTTGAAAAGGAGTAACAACATTAGCATCATAATAAATACGGAAGTCATCAAATGCTTCATTTGTTTTACCATATGATGCAGCCATATTATCAAGTTGATCGCTTAATATAGCAAGAGGTCTAATAGCGGCTTTGTTTCCTTGCGTCACTGCTTTACCAATAGCACTGCCTACTTGATCACGGAAAGACTTCCAATCTTGGAAAGACATCCTATTATCTTTAAATTTCTTTTCAATAAATCTTCTTACTTCTGCTGGTAATCCTCCATAACTGATTGCTTCCTCACCAGCTTTACTTGTAAGACTATCTCTTACAGCAGCTTGAGCTGATGCTAAAGCATTAGCATCTCCTATTGGATCAGCATCATTTATTTTAAGTTTAGTTGCTAATGCAGCAGCATCATCTTTTGCAGCTTGTTCTGCATCTACAATAGCTTGTCTTATATTAGCCCCTACATCAGAACGGCTACCTAATTTAGGATAAACACCTGTATCGGCATCTGTAACCATACGCCAATTAGCCGCTAACTCATCACTATCAGCATTAATTCTACCAACAGTTATGGCATATGTGCCTTCAGCTTGATTATAAACAAACATTGGTGCATCATCTACAGGACTTGCTGTGAGGTCACCATCTATAAATCTTTGAGCAGCAGTTAATACATTTGTCTTACGTTGATTATTTGCACGAGTAAAAGCAGCATCACCAGTGCCTTCCATTCTAGTTTGAGTAGCTAGTAAAGGTGCATCTAATGTAGCTTCTGCTGGGCTGAGTGCGATAGGCTCATCTGCATAACCAGCTAATGTAGCTTCTATTTCAGCCGCTCTTTGTAGATTTACTTGTGCTTGTGGTGTAGCTGCTGCTTCTTGAACTTCGCTTCCTAATTTAGCTAATGCAGCTTCTCCCTCTGCTCCTTCTCCTGGTTTTACTTTACCAGTTAATACTTTAGTATCATCAACAGCACCTTTAAATTTAGATTTAGTCCAATTAAAACCTTTTTTAGCTAGGTTTACTCCGGGAGTTTTACCTAAAGCGGTAGCTGCGGCAGCAGGGAGGATAGGTGCTAATGCACCAACTGTACCACTTGTTCCAAATACTTCTTGTTCAGCAACTGATCCAGCTCCACTAGCTGCGCCAAGACCAGTTTCTACAGCAGCAGCAGCTCCAGGACTTGTCCTAAATGGTGCTACCATACCCTCTACAACTCTTTGAGCGACGGTAGATGTTGACGGTGTTTGGGCAGCCGTTGAACTTGCTATGATTGGCGCGGAAGCAGCTTTTATCTGCATACCAACAAAAGGCAGTGAAGCAATAGCAGCTTGACCAGCACCTCTAACTACTTTTGAAACTGTTCCTTCTTGGTCTGCTTGTCCAGCAAACTCCCCAGTACCATAATGTAGTAGATATGGAATAATAACTTTCTGGCTTTCAAAATCAGAACTGTTAAATATTCGTGCTAAATAACGCCTATCTACTGTATTAGGCTCTACTATTCCTACAGCTTCTAAACCCTCTGCTACAGCATTAATAGCCGCATCAGGTAACGCAAGTATGAGGTCATTTGCACCACGAACAAAATCACCAACATAACCTAAATCTAAACCACTGTAATCTTCAGGAACACCTTCTTTACGTTTACCAGTTACACGGCTAGGTAATATATCAGTGCTTGTAGTGACTGGACCCATAGGTGCAGTAGTTCCAGGAGGTACATTTATTCTTGGGTCAGCAGGATTTGTTATATCACCTTGCTGATACTCTCGTAGACCTTGCTCTGTGGGTGCGCCTATTGTAGTCGCCATGTTTACCCCTATAATTAAAAGTTTATATCTTTACCTATTTCTAGCATTAGGTCTGATCCATCTGCTGGAATTAGGTTTTGATCAACACCTTGCCTACGTGCCTCTGCTGCTGTCATCCTAATAAACATACCATTTAATTTATCAGCTCCACCAGCATTCTGTGCAGTAATACTTAAATAATCAAACTGTCCAGGAGCTTCAAATATAATTGGGTCATTAGCTGTGCCTGTAGGTATTCTATTTAAAAATCCTATTTGATCTCTATCTTCAAGAATACCTCTATTAAAGGTAAGGTCATTTTGTAAATACCGCATTAATTCTTGGAATCTTACAGTAGACATATTAGGGGATTTAAAGAAACCTACAGGATCTTCATTTAATTGAGCAATAAGTTCTTGTTCCCTAACCGCATATCTATCTGATAAGGCTAAAGCACGAGCTAGGTTACGACCGAATAATTCCATTTCTCTTCTACCTCTTTCTGTGGCAGAAAATTCTAAACCAGCAGCCACAAAGTCGGGTGCTAATGGCGCAACAAAATTAGAAGTAAATGCTTTAACAGTATTGAGAGGACCAACTGCATCACCAATAGCAGAAAGAACTGAATTAGCTGCTGTGATAGCTTGGGTTTGTGCGATTACTTTATCTTGTATATTATTTATTCTCTGGGGTGACATATTAGTAGTCGGAACCCCTGGATTTGGAACAGAAGTTACAAGAGGATTACCTGATTGATACGCACCTGTATCATCTCTTACCACTGGATCTAACTCATAAGCTACTCCAGGAAATACTTTGCCCTGTATGGTAGAAACAAAACTATCACCAGCTCTTGGACCAGCTTTTACTGTAACTTTAATTCTTCCAGCCGCATCAGGGTCTGAAACCTGTAATACATCAGCTTCATTACCTTCTATAAATCCTTGAGGTGCTTTAATAGCATCCTTAACATCTCCTGTTGGTGAGTAATAATAATTACCACCTACAAAAAATCCTGCAAATTGATTGAAACCAGATTTAGATCCTCTAGCTTCAGTTACAGTGCCATCTGCAGCTACTGATCTGATATCAGGGATAAGTAGATTTACTTTTTTAGCTTTAGAGAAATCAATAGCACCCGTGCCATATTGAGCAGCAAACGCATCTTTACTATACGGAGCATAACCTTCTGGCACATCTACTAATGTTCCATCATCATCATTAATGTATTTAACACCATCGGCAGTGCGCCTCACACCAATAATATCAACCTTTTTAGTGTCTTCGTTATATTTACCCCATGTTTCAGTAGCTGTTACACCATACTGATTAGCGGCTGACCAATTCCTAATAGCTGTATCATTTACAGCTTTTACTTGATCACCCTCCATTTTTAACCCATACTCAATAGCTTTTTGCTGTGCGCCAAGTATTGCATTTTCTATACTCGCACTAGCTCCTGCTGCTCTAGCTATAGCATTTTGTGCTACACCTAATTGAGCACTTCTCAAAGCAGTTTCACGTTGTACTTCTTCTTGCCGACTAGCTAATTTAATTGCTCTATCCTGCGCTGCTTTTTCAGAAGCTATTTTAGATAGGGTAGGTGCAGCTTCTCCAGCAGCATCAAGAGCTGCTCCAAGTAAAGGTTTATCAGAACCAGCTATATCTCTTCCAGCTTGTACTAAAGCTAAGAAAGCCTGAGTTTTAGCTGCATCCATATCTCCAGTGCCAAGTAGGTCTTGATACTCTGTTAATATTTCGGCAGAGGTTTTTTCTTTAGGTAAAAACGGTCGCAGTATCTCCATACTCTGCTGCACATCGGGACCACCGCCACCTGTGAGCTGATCTAAATATGGTTTCATCGCACCCATATAATCTCCAGCAAACCGTTGCACTCTTGCTGAATCCATAGTGCGTAAATCAGGCAGTGCCTGTCCACCTAAATTAGGCAAACTCATACTTATAGGTGGAATATTTTCTGTAACTCTAGGGGATATGCGAATATCTGGGCGAGAAAGTAAAGTATTTTCTCCTGCTTGCGGAGAGCCAAATTGTCTTTTTACTGGTGTTTCTCCAGCTTGTATCCGTGCCATAGCCTCACCCATTCCTGGAGCTTGCACAGGTGAGGCTGCATCTATATTTCCGGCGAGGAGTCCACCCCCTGCCTTTGGCATTGCATCAGCTATACCACCAGCAGGAGCTTCTTCTTGTACAAGATCCATCATTGTAAATGTGGGTTGTACTAACGCCAGAACTGATTCTGGTGTTTTCTTTGCATCTCCTTCGCCAACGATATCAGCTAACTCATCGTATCTTTCTTCTAAACTTGCTTGGTCACCACGCATAGCATTAATGACTTCTTCAGTAGAACCTGCAGAATCTATATTTGATAACATATTTTGCATACCACCAGCCATTTGAGCAAATCCTTGCTCAGCAACCATCTGTTCTTGTGCAGGGTCAACTAATCCTGATGTAATACCTGTACCCACCGAAGTAGGTGGAGCCATTGGCGGTGGAGCCATTGGTTTTTGCATCATGGGTGGCTGAGCATTTGCCATACCCCCATTTGCAAACATTCTTCTTTGCAATACATTCATTAGATTAACCCCGTGCCTTTTCCTGCTCCATATAATCCTAATGCTGAAGTTGCACCACCAACAATTTGATTTAATAAGCTAGGATCAGGTGAAGCACTTTGACTAATTTGTTGTTGACTAGTTGGTGCGCCAGCTAATATATCACCATAAAAACCAAGTCGTTGATAAGGCTCATAAATATTTTGCATTTGTGTTTGTCTATCAGCTTCTAGTTCTGCTTGTGTTTGAGCTTGTCCTATCTGGCCTAATTGACTTAATATATTTATATCTTTTAGATTCATATTTTGGCCTAACTCACCAAGACTAGCTTGTTCTAAACCTAATGACCCGATACCTTTACCCAATGCCCCAGCTACTTGTCCAACCTGAGTTAAACCTTGACCAGCTTGTAAAGCTCTTCCTAACTCATTTTGTGCGGCTGCTTGAGCCTGTAAAAAATTATCAGCTTGTGCTTTTGCTAATGCAGCAGCTCTATTTCTTCCTATTTCTGCTTGTTGTATCGCACCTCTACTACCACCAAATGCACCAGCTCCTGCGGCAGTCAAACCAGCCTGTGCAGCCTGTAAATCAAAAGAACGATTAATTTCATCTTGTACAGCTTGCTGGTATGGGTTCATATAGGCATCCATTTGCGCCTGTGTTGGCGCACCAGTTCCTGCTGTAAATTGAGATGCTGCATCTGTTAAAGCTGATTGACCAGCTCCAAATTGCGCTAACCCTGCTTGTTGAGTTGCAGCAGCTTGATTTAAAAAAGGTTGAAATGAACCAACACCTTGTGTAGCTAACCCTGCTGCTTGAGTTTGTAGAGGATCTAACCCTGCTTGCTGTATAGCTGGTAGACCACCTGTAGGGGGAGCATCTACTAAATTTTTAGCTTGTTCTAAAAGCCCAAGTTTATAGGCTTCTATTTCAGGGGATTCTTTGGTAATTATAGTTTCTGTTGCCATTACGCTCTCCCCTCAAACTCACGCATCATAGCATACATTCTTTTTGCACCCTCTTTTCTATTACCACCTCCTGCACCACGGACAGCAGCAGCATTCATAACAAACTCACCATCACTTAATAAAGCTGGTATAGAATCACTGGTTGGTGTTCCAGGACCAACAATTTCTCCACCCTGAGCTACTGTTGCAAATCCTTGATAAGCTGGGTTATCACCATAAAACTTAGCTGGGTCAAAGAATTTTTCTGGATATTGGTCTTTAAGTTGTTGCATAGTTAAGCCAGTTTCATCATCTAACCCATCATCATCTTCATCTTTAAATATACCTAATATTGCACCATCTGCAGCATAATCAGCGGCAACTGCTCCTGCTGTACCAAGTGCTGTAATCGGCGCATATTGCGATATTACTCCAGGAGTATTTTGTGCGGTGGCTTTTTCTAATGCTGCTTTTGCTATCTCAGCTTCATCAACAGGTATACCTAATGCTTGTTGATTAGCGATCTCTTGTGCTTTAATTGCCTGAGCATCTGCTAAAACTTTAGCGTTATCAAGGTTTGCTGCTCTACCGCTTGGGCTAATATTTTGTTGGTAAAACTCAACAGCTTGATCATAAGTGCTTGGTGGCTCTATTGGTGGCTCTAATTTTAAATCTGTAACCTTTGTTTCTGCGCCACCTTTTGCAAAAGGTGTAGGATCATCAGGTAAGACTTCAGTTGATCTTCCAAACGCGTCAGTGGTTGAATCTATACCGCTACCTGTAGCTTTTTCTAATACTTGTTGTTGTGGTTGACCTTGAGCTTGCGCTCTAAATGCAGCAAGTTGTGCTTTACCAGCCTCACTAAATGGGTTGACTGGAGTAAAGGCTTGTTTCATACTAAATGTGCCTAATCCTGCTGTAGGATCAGCGATACTACCAAAGAATTTACCACTGCCAAAACCTGTCTTGCCACCAAAAGCTACATTACCAAGTCCAGCTAAACCACCTGTAATCACAGCACCTTTAAGTGCTGTACCAAAATCTTGTCCAGCTATTAAGCCACCAGCTAAACTACCGATACCACTAGCAAAAGCAATCGGCATAGCTGGTAATAAGAAAGGAGCTGCTACAGGTAAGATTATTGGTGCTACTTTTTTAGCGACTTTTGCTACTTTTTTAGCAGCTTTTTTAACTCCTCTGAACAATTTTTTAAGGAAAAACTCAGGTTGTCCTGTTACAGGGTTTATACTATTAAGTTCATTACCAACAATATAACGCTCTGGATCTATACCCATCTCTTGCATCTGGGTAAATAACATTTTCTTTAAACGTGGATTATTATCCAATACTTCCATTGGAACCATTGTTTCGCCTTCAGCAGCGTGAACAATGTATGTATCGCCATTACGACCAAACTCTGCTAAAATATCGGCAGCTTGTTCATAACCTTGGATACCGCCTTGCGGAACCATTGGTAGTTCTTGAACTTCATAGCCGAGAGATTCTATACCTTGCATCTTACTTACCCTTATAAAATGAGATGCAGGGAGCTATTCCTGATATTAGCTAATTGCATCATAAACCCTACGCTCAAACTATGCAACCTTATGAAATAGATACTGTTACACTTCCAACAGAAACAGTAGCCTCAAAGCTACCACTAAATATCTCTGTCTTACCGACTATCTTTAAAAACCCACCATCAGCTATATAGATATCACCTTGTTCTAATAAATTATTATTACCACTTGTGGGAACCTCTTGAAAATTGAGCTGAGGATTCTGCATTTGCCGCAAAAATATTTCTAATGCCCTAATTAAATCTGTTATGTATTTTTCATCTATTTGTTTTCCAGGAGTCGGTAATCTAGGGAAAGGTGTAACATTAGTAGCCATTACCTTCTCCCATCTTGTCTCATATCAACTCGTGGGCTACCTAAACGCCATCTTGTACCTATAGATGATGAATCTACTTTTATACTAAATGCCCTACCTCTTAATCTTACATCAGCTTTATCTGTATACTGTTCAAAAGGCACTGTTGTAGAAGTAGCTGTTCTATCTACTTGTGCTATCTCACTTTGTAGATAATTACCTCCAGGAAAATTATTAGATTGTAATGTCACATTTACAGTAGGGTCTGTATTAGTAGAACCCGTAAATGTAAAATCAGGTATAATCCTGCGTATAAAAGTAAATTGATCTCCCTCACCCATATCTATCGGACTAGATTCAATACTTGCTACTAATGCTGCACCATCATCCGTATAACCAGATTCATGATTGTATAGGTATGTATCTGCTGCCCCTATTGGAAAATCTCTTATACCTCTATCAATAAACGCTGTTCTACCTAAATCGCCATAATACCAAATATTTTCTGAGTAATTATAAATCACATATCTATCATTTTCACCTGTGCCACCATTAGCTAATGAGTTTGTGTTAGAAGGATAAAACCAAATAACTTCACTAAACTCTGATATAATACCAGCAAATACTTTTTCAAATTGATCAAAATCAAAATCAAAAAACACATGCTCAGTCACACTACATGGTAACTGTTGTGTTTTACCATCATACAGATAAAAGTTTTGTTTACCCATCCAAAATACTGCATCTTCTACCGCAACTGCTGCATTTGGACCCATGATGGTAATATTAGAAGCTAATGGCTGTATTCCAAAAGTAAACGGCGCACCTATAAACTGCATTGAATGAACAGAACTATTTGTAAATATAACTATTTCACGTTTCGTTTCTATAGCTTTTACAAATTGTGATCCTGTACCTATACGTAAATCACCAGCAGTATTAGTAGCTGTTGGCTCCCAATCAAGCGCATTCTCTTGGTCTGAAAACCGTATTAGTAGAGGGTCTTGTGTAGAACTGCCTACAGGATTTGTCCCAAATGCAATTACATGCCTATCAACATCCGACACTAATATCTGTTTTGCTATGACAGGTGTTTCATTAGCACCACCTATTGTGCCTATTTCACGCGCTCTAGTAGAAAAACCATCAGCTTTAGTCCAGAAAAATATACCGCCATCACGTGGATTAATAATTAAATTTTCACCAAAATTATCATGACTCCATAATCTTAATTGTGTAGTTACACCTACAGAAGCAGCAGATCCCCAAGTACCTCTACCCCATGTTCCAGCACCCCAACCTGTGCCACCCACGCCATTTGCAAGGCCAGAGTTTATTTGATATTCTCCATCTGCATTAGATCCACCGTTACCACTATCACTAGCATTAGCTGTTACGGTTGCACCAGATGTATCTTTAGCTTCAAAAGTATAAGTATTAGAAGTAGGAATACTTGTTATTTGATATTCTTGATTCAATACGGCGGCGGTAATATTACCACCCAGACTAACAGCATCTGTTATTGTAACATGGTCTGATACTACCGCTCCATGATTAGTATCTGTAACTGTTATTGTAGAACTGCCATTTGTCGCAGCAAACGTAACACTATTAGTAGAAGTTTTTCTAATAGGTGTTACATCATAAAATTGTTGGCCTTCTTCTATATAGTATTTGACTTCCGTGCCTAAACCTAATAAATTACTGCCATCTAAAGCAGCCCAATTAAATAACCCTCTAGCTGTGCCTATGTACCTTTCTTCACTATATTTTTCCCAACCGCCTATTATTTCAGGATAACCTAACCGAAACCGCACACGGTCACAATCTACCCAACCACCTTCATTTGAGTAAGATGTTACATCTCTATTAATTCCAGGACGAAATTGTAATTTAGTTAAAGGCACAGTTTAGACCTCATCAGGCCAGTCGTCGATTTTTGCAACCGTCTTTACAGTACCATCTGAATTACGCTCATCCTCAAACAACTTTATAAATGCCGCTAGATCTTTTGCGCCATTCAAGGCTGTCTCTATCTCTCCACATTTAGTGCGAACGGCATCTCTATAAGTGGTGATAGAGCTAGGTATAGCTGTAGATTTTTCAGCATTGCGAGTAATATACCAATCAGTGTTTGCAAGTAAAGAGTTTGCCTCTTGTTTTGTTTTTTCAATCCATACAGACTTGAGGCCAAGGGTAACTATCTGCTTACCATTTGCATCTAATAACGCCTTACCATCTTCATCAACTTCATTTACATCGGTCAAACTTTTTGGAATTAACGTGCCATTAGTCTGTCTACCCCAATAAAATCTATTATCATATGGAGCGGCTGAGGCTGGTGGATCTTCCCATGTTAAACCATATTGTTTTTTTAAGTCATCACTGTAACGCATCCAAGTTTTTGGGTGTTGGATATTGTTGTGTACCCATCCACGTCCTTCCTTGATTGTATTACCTCCTAGTTTCCACGGCATTTTTATCTCCTATCGTGCGTTCGCAAATTTAAATGGGGCTTCGGCAAAAGCTAGGTAAATATAACTGGCACTTTGATTAATTCTATTGGTGGTAGAACTTGCACTGTTGCCATGAACCGCAAAACCATTGCTAAAAAGTTCTATATTTCTGTTTGATTGATATGATGTTTCTGCGGCTGATGTGGTCCAATAAAGTCTAGCTGTATCACCATTGAAACTAGATGCTCTTTTATTATCGGTAACAACCCAATCTCCAGTAGTGCTAGAAGCTTTCACCACGACAAATGCAGGGCGAAATCCTGTGAATATAAATGCACCGTTTGAGTAATTTGATCCGTTTCCTACATAAGTGCCGACCTTGGAGTAGCCCTCAACATTAGCAAAACAATATACAATTTTTGTTGATGGGTTAGTTAAATCAGCATGATCAGCCATATAACCGCCAACACTGAAAACATCAGCAGTTGGGTGCGTATCGTTGTAGTGATTGATGCCAGGATTATACCAAGCAGCAGTATCAAATGCACCAACAAGATTGGTTGCTAATAAAGGTGTTTGAATATACCAGCCAACGTCATGATTTCTTGTTTTACCAATAATAAGCTGGGGCTGTACTCCAAGCCCATGTCCAACAGTTCCGCTTGTCACACCATCAGTAGTAAATGATACTATACTAAAACCAGCTATAGTGTTAACAGATACACTTGACGTTATGCTACCATCAGAATTACTTGATGCGCTGCCGCCAGCTTTCCAATTCCACGATACAAGAGAATCGCTAGATCCATTAACTGCGTTTGCACTGCCGACTGTAAACCCGTCAGAATCAAATGAAGTTAGGGTATTAGTGTTAGTGTATTCATCTCTAGGTGTTGTGGTGTCTGATCGTACCCCTTTCGTTGCCCCTCTAGCAACATCAAACAACTGGTTAGACGTTGCATCTGTTCTTTGCTTGATCCAAACCAAATCTGGTTGGAAACCCACGCCAGTAATAGCATTTGATGATGAGTTATCTCCAGTAAATAACACCGTGTTAAAATGATCATCAGCTTGACTGCTCTGTGTTGGACCGATTGCTGGGGCTGTAAGATTGCTAGAACAGAGAGCAACATAGCCTGTAGGTGGCGCATATTCAAAAGTACCAATACCTTCGCCATCTGCATTTGCACTGGCTACGTTTTGATTATCTTGTCCAAAGTTTACGAATACATTATCTGCGCTTGTGCCACCACCAAGCACAAAAAACACATCTTCAGTTGTTCCGTCGGTAATCGTGCCTATTTCGTGATTGCCGCCAGCAGGGTCACCAGTCGTGCCGCTG
>TARA_R100001591_G_scaffold31237_1_pt1 | contig 18625 bp, 32 predicted proteins | sample TARA_R100001591 | Tara Oceans TARA_R100001591 (sample SAMEA2622725) | marine metagenome | biome: marine biome (ENVO:00000447); feature: surface water layer (ENVO:00002042); material: "saline water (ENVO:00002010), including plankton (ENVO:xxxxxxxx)" | depth 5 m
CTTGATGAATAACTGCCTGTGTCAGTAGATAAATCTAAAGTTGCTTTGTTAGTATTGTAAATTTGTGTAATTTCAGCTTGTGTTAATTTTTCATCCCAAATTGCTATTTCATCAAGATTACCTTCAAAATTATTTCCACTTTCATACTGTCCTATTAAAAGTTTTTCTGCACCATCTGCACCCCAAGTTCCTGTTTGTTCTACAACTTTTACTCCATCTCTATAAGCATATACTTTACTACCATCTGTTGTCATTACAATATGATGCCAATTATCAGCAGTTATAGCAAATTGAGTGTCAGATGCAGTTCCTGTGGGATACTTTGCTGATTCACCTGATAGTTTGCCAAAAAAATTAATATTATTATCTTGATAACCTAATATAACTGCTCTTGCAGTACCTGCATTTTGATCGAACAAATATACATTATCTGATAAATTATTTGTTTTTATCCAAAAACTTATGCTAAAATTTGTAGATTCAAATGTTTCTTCAACTACTATATTCTCATCAGTACCATCAAATATTATTGATTTAGTATTGGTTACCTCTGCGAGGGCATCTATCATCCCACCTTTAGATGTGCCTAATCCTAATCCTAACATCTAACCAACGTATGCTATTAGTTTACCTGATTCTAATGTGAATCCTGTCCATCTTCCATATATAGTCATACCTTTAGGAAAAGTAACACCATCAGAAGCTGCACCTGCATTAGAATCTATTGACGTTCCTGTACCTTCATCATCTGGAAATAATTGTTCTGTTTCTGCAACCAATCCACCACTTGCACTTGCAAATACTGTATCTTCTAAAAATTGAAAAGCTACAAAAACACCTGCACCTTCAGAACAAGTACAAGCAGTTGTTCCTGTTACCAATATAGAACCATTTTGCCCTAATGATAAATTATCTGTTGTTTGAGATGAATATTTAATAGGCATCTATATCTCCTCTACTTTGCAACCTTTTGCTTCATAAACTTTAACATAATCACCTAAATCTTTTCTAATTATAGACTTACCATTAGGTTTAGTTATTTTAAATTTACCAGATTTAACTACAACTTCTTTTTTTACTTCTTTTTTTGCTTCTTTTTTAGCAGCCATTTAATTCTCCTTATAGGCTTTTTTTAAAGTTCCATTTCCAAATCCTGCAAAAGTACCAATCTTATCAACACCTTTGCCTTTTTTATTTCTGTTAATTCTTTCACCTACTTCACCAATATAATCCAGGTATTTCATCTTCTTGCCTTTGTAATAGGCTTGTTGTCCTCTATCACCTTCTTCTACAAGTTTCAATTCTTTTTTAGGATCAAGTTCAACATTAAAATTGTTATTATTTAAATTTCCGATATCTTTTTTCATAATTAATATAAGGGGGAACTTAATTCCCCCTTGTATTATTTTACTGTTATGATATTTCAGTATGTATTTCTACACCGTGAAGATCAACAAGTTCAGCAACATCAAAGTAACCATTAGCTACGATTACTGTTGATGCTTGTGTTTCTTCTCTTTCCATAGCAACTTGCATAAAGCTACCACCACCCATATCAAGCATAGCAGCACCCAATGCAGTTTGAGCAAATACACCACCTTTTTTCTCGGTAGCATCAGCACCATCAGGAACTTGTGGAGATGTATAAAAATTAATCCCTGCAAGAGATGTTACAAAACCATTCCCCATTATTTGTTGTTCTGCTGAACCTGATAAGCCATTAAATGCACCATTACTACCATTTACTGCTGTTGATCCAAATTCATTGGATAAACCAAAACTACCAAACATTTGCAACGGATGTAAAACTGCTGAATATGGTCTTGGTGCATCATTTGCTTCTAATGAAGCTAAAGCATCCATAATATCCAAGAATTTCAATCCATCTGTTGATGTACCTTTACTTGTTGCAAATCCATCAAACAAAGCACAAACTTTATTGTCAAATTCTGCTGCAACTGCATTACCTAATACTAATCCTGCATTAGACATTGCACTCGATTGTGAGTGAGCAGCCAAGTCTGTTAAGTTTGCGTGAATGTTGTGTCTTAACACTTCAACATTGTTAGCACCAACTGTTAAAGCAACTGCGTTTTGATGATCACCTTCATTACCTGCTGAATTATTAGTAACAGATGAAACTCCCAATTTACTATATTCAGGAAATGATACAGATGTTGTACCTGTTGCTGCATAACCTTTGGTAATTAACGGAAATGTTACATTAGCTTTGTTGAACTGTACAATCGCTGCTGCTGTTGTAATTCCTGCTGCATAACCTACATCAGTATCTGTTTGGTTAGTTACTGCTGTACACAAAGCCCAATCACCTGCATAATCACTACTTACAGATGATACTTCAATATATTGATTAGATTCATCGCACCATTGAAAATCAACCTGCGAGTAAACTCTGTTCATATTATTATTCAATTTAATACCTACCTTATCGTTTTCCCATTTGATGCTGTTGTATAGCTTTTTCTGCACCTTTAGGATCATTTTGAGCAAATTCAGGCCAACTACTGTACCCACCAAACTCTTGATTGCCTACACGTTTTGGTTGTTGTGTATTTGTTGCTACTTTATTCACATTACTATTTAACATACTAATATGTTTTTTTAAAGCAGGGTTAGACAATTCGCTATATATAGTTTGTTGATCTTCAGGTAATTGGCTCATTAATTCTTCTCTTTCTTTAGCTATTTGATTATCTGTTTCAGATTTAAAAGATCGCAATTTTTTAAGTTCTTTTTCTTGTGAAAGTATCAATGAATCTTTTTCTTCTAAAATCTGATTATAGTTACCTTCATTTTCAAGTTGTTTTTGCCTATCTTTTTCTTCTTTAGCCTTATAAGAGTTTATTATATTAGACATTTCTTCCATTTTGGCATTTGTTTTGCGAACGTGTTCACTAAAACGTGCTTGTGGAATCATATTCTGTTTATCGTCCTGATTGACGGTTAGATTTTTTTCGTTATCACTAACGGATTCTTGTTTAACGTCTTGATTGACGGATTCGTTTGACATTTATTCTCCTATTGTCATTTAATGTAATTTAATTAAAGTTGTATTTTTTACAAGTTATTTTATTTGTGGCTTGTCAAAAGTTGTTCTGCCACTATAATCAACAGGTGCAAGTTCACAATTACAATGTTCTCTGCATACACTCCAACCACTTCCTGGTGTTCCTATTGCAGTCCAAAATTCCATAGATTCAACTCTGCCATCTCTTGGTATGCAATCTGGACAAGCATTTTTCCCATTAACTACAATCCATTGAAACTCCTGCACTCCTGCTTGTTCGTAAGTAGCCATAGATGCTACATTGCCAATCACATTAACATTAGCTTTTACAGTATTAACAACTCCATTAGTAACTGCACCAAATATTCTACCACCCTCATCTAAATCTGCAAGTAATAGTGCAAGTATAGTATCATCTGTTGCACCTGATATTCTTAATTGATTTATGTATGACTCAATATCTATTGCAGCTTTTTCTGATTGTCCAATAATCAAAGATGTTACAAAGCTATTATAATCTTCAAAATTATCTAATGCCATTATTTCAATGCTTTCTTGATATGCAATCTTGCCAACTTACTACCTATTTTTTTTTGTACTTTGCCAACTCCAAACCATTCACGTTTAATCTGTGGCTTTAATCCTTGATTATGTGCTATTGATGGTATTTTTCTATCTCTGATATTCATTGATATTTCTGCACTTTTCTTTGATCTTGTTGCTCTTTTTTTAACGTAAGTATTTTTCATCTTACCCTTATCAAGCAATGGTGTTGGATTGTTTGTTACTTTAAACTTTTTGCCATTAATATCTGTGCTTGTTTTTGCTATGCCATCTTGAAATGATTTATTAAATCCATCAGCTATATCGTTAATTAATTGATCTATTTTAAGATTCTTATTTAATTTAAATATTTCTCTTTTAGTCAGTTTTAACATATTCTTTTAATATTTTTTTTGCTTTGTCCTCACCCAGATCAACTGCTTCTCTTAATATATCTTCATTTGATTCATAGAAATCCATAGCCAAGTTTTTAATGTATTCTCTTGGATTAGCAAGTAACGCATTTAAATCTATTGCTTTTCTAAATGCTTCTTTTTGTTTATCTACTTGATCTTCAAGTTCTGCAATACGATTAACGTAGTTCTGTATTGTATCTTCAGGCATCTCTGTTTAGTTTAAATCCATTTTCTTTTACTGTGCTTTGTACTTTTAACTGATTCTCTGATGCTGCTCGTTCTGCAAGATAAGCTTGTGCATCCTCTCTGCTTTGAAAGCCATCAGGATTTTTTGCCATCAAGTAATCTATCTTATCTGCTAATCCATTTCTAAACTTAAACTCCCACTCTTTCATTTCCATATCAGCATCAGGGAACTCAACCTCATCATAATCAATCTGCATCATATCTGGTAATGCAATATTTTCTTCTACCTGTGCAACAGCCTGTTCTATCTTGTATATTTGTTTTTCTGCAAACTTCCATTTTTCTACTTCATCTTCCCTTGCTTCTAACAGTTCAAGGTTCTCCATTCTCAATGCAATACCTGATTTAGCACCTGATATTCCAAAGTCAAATGTAATGTGATGATTGATTGCAACCTGCTGTAATTGGAATTTAATACCACTCATTATAGATTCAATATTGACGGTATTTGCTATATTACTAACTGTTCCTCCCTCCACAGCTAATATCTTGTTCAATCCAAGTTCAACCTCATTAGAATCTATTCTACCTTCAACAACCCATTGTCCACCTGCACTTCTGATATGATGTTGTAGCATTGTCATCGCTATATCTACTTGCCTATTTGCAACACATATATCCATCGCACCCTCATTCCAAAACTCATCAACTATATTAACAGGTTGTATAAATACAAATGGCAATACACCATAAGGATTAACATTACCTTCATTAACAGGTGTAATCTTACCACTCTCGTCAAATATAAAGTGGTTCTCATCATCCCAATACATAAATGTATCAGGTTCTGATCTGTTGTACATATCTGCTGTTGATTTAGAAAGTAAGTAAGTTATTGCAACAGGTTTTAATGGATCATCTTCTGCAAATATAGGCTCAAAGTTTATGATAGGCTGATATTTAAACATACCATTATCCCATCCAACTTGTATAGCTATTGTGCCAAGCAGGTTGTGCAATCTTTCAAATTGTTTTATTTTAACATTCTTCATTAATGATAACTCATTGTATCTATCGTTTTCAACAGTTCGTATAGGTGCATCTTTATACACTAAACTAATTCTGTTGATTAATCGTTGTGTCATATTCACAGGATACAATGGTATCTCTGTTTGTAGTGAGCCATCAAAGAACTCATCTATGTACTTACCTGTGTTGTTGAACGTATAGTAATCAATACACATATCTCTATTCTCAAACATCAAATCTTGATTGTATGATTTTAATTTATGTATTGAATCTTGTATTACTTGATCTACTGAACTGAATGTTATCATATTTACACCATAAATGTTTTAGTTTTGGGTTTTCTAATTGGGAACTCATAATCTACAAAATAACCAAAAGCATCTGACATATGCGTTAGATCAGGATTGCTTTTATCTATATCTCTTGTACCTTCTTTATTTACTACCTGCTCAAAATCTGCTATTAGATTCTTGCATTTAGGATCAACAACCAATGTATCAAACAACTTATTGGCTGCATTTACCCTATCTATTACTCTTGGTGCTTGTCGCTTAACTCTTAATATGAACCCTGCCTGTCTTAAAATATCGTGATCTGAATCTACTGCTGATGTTTTCCTTGCTTTGCCTGATGGATCAGGGTAGCAATAATATATTCTGTTTGGGTACTTGTCTTTTATCGCTAATGCCATCTGTTCTGTTAGGAGTTGCTTCTCACCTGTGTGTCGCAATTTAAATTCGTCAAAGACGTGAACTCTGCCATTGGGCTGCACTTGTGATAATATTGCACATAAGGGATCAATGTTGAAGTCAATTCCCACATAGATTGGTTGGCTTGGATTGTATTTGACGTTTTTGACATTTTTTTCTCTGTCAAAATTATAATAAGTTGCACCATATTGCAAGTTTACAAATTGTCCTTGCATATATGCTTTAATTAATTTCTCATCATAATTCTGTTTTAGTGATTCAATAAATTCTTTTGGTAGCTTTGTATTGTCTTCTGTATTTGCTTGAATTAGTTCATATCCTTCTTTCGGATTGTCTTTCCAATATTCATATACGTAGTTAAATCCTTCAGGTGTTGTGCAGACAAATGCTCGGAGGGTGTTTCCTTGTCGCAATCTTGAGAGAACCATCTTCCAACATTGGTCGTCTTTAAGTAAGGCACTTTCATCAATACCTGCCCAAGCCAGGTTGAGTCCTGCCAACCTACGATAGTTTTCAGCAGAACGTAAAATGACATCAGCAAAGCCATCAGACCAATAAACACGATATCTATTGTCAGTCGCACTATATTCATAATTAAATTTAACACTTTTTAACACCTCCTCAAATGTAGGTTGCAATGTATCTTTTATCATCCTGTATGTTGGGGACATCAACAACCCTGTATGCCCTGCATTTCTACCACACTCAATCAAAGCCTTAACACATAACGCATACGTCTTACCTGCACCATAACCAGATACTAAAGCAGGATACTTTGCTTCAGAATGTACAAATTCTCTTTGATGTTTAAATAATCCTACACTCATTTCTTTTGTAACCTGTTATTAATTAAATAAGAATAAATCCACCAATGATTAGGATCATCTTCACCAAGTGGTATTATTGATCTAATCAATTCTGCCCATCGTCTATGGGTGGTGTTTCTTATCTTATTCAATATGGTGTGTATCAAATCCCTTCGGTAATTCTGTTGTTGTTACTTCTTGTTTTTCTGCTTGTCCTAAAACTTGCTTACCAAGCCATATTTGCATCGTAACATTACCATCTTCTGCTGACTTCCATTGCATCTTTCTCAATCTTATTTTTCCCTGTGATCTTCCTTTTGTAAGATTTTCGGAATAACTCTTTCTAATTAAACTTTCATCACAACTAAAAAAATCAGCTATTTCAGTATTAGTACAGCCATAACTTGCAAGTTTTTCTACCTCTATTGTATCTATATCGTATTTTTTAGGTCTTGCCATTTGTGTCTAATTATCTCTGTTCTTTCTTCTTTGTCTTTAAATTGTTCTTTTAATGGTCTGTGTATAAATTCAGGTGCATCATCCCATATTAACTGATTCCTAACACAAGCATCTAAAATAAGTTTAAGATCAAGGTTGTCATAATCTAATAATCTTTTCCTGTAAGATATTATTTCAATTCTGAACTTTTCCTTTTCTTTTGCTTTTCTTATTTCCAATTCTTGCATTTGTTGTGCAATCATATAAGTATATTTATCTTTTAATCGTGCTTTAGCTGCCCAATGCAATCTATCTATTTGATTTCTTGATTTTAATTTAATATCTAAAATCATTTTATTCACGATCCCACCATTCTAAAAACTTAATCTTTATGGCTATATAACAAATCCATACAGGAAATGATATTAATATAACTAATATTATTTGCGTCCAAAAAGAATTAAAAAATAATTGCATTATCGTCCGTAATCGTTTCCACCTAATATTTCTTTATAATAGGCATATATCCACCAACCATTATACTTACCATTCAAAGCATCTAATTGTGCTTTTCTTTTATCGTGTGTTGTTATTTTTTTCTTTTTTCCCAATATATCTCTCTCCATTTCTTTTCATAACAGTTATCGGTTGAATCTGATTCAGTAAGTATCCACTTACCATTCTCTATATAAAAATCTCTATCTTCCCAATTACAAAAGAATCCCTCACTACTGTATGATTCATCAACTCTTGGATACTTACAATTATAATATTCTCCTGTACCCACACCTACAACCACAACTGTTAGCCAGGTTACAAACAACATTATTTTTTACCTTTTTTTAATGGTTTATCATCGCCCCAAATAGGATTTTCAGGTGTTTCAGAATTGACTTTTACACCATTACCACCAATTTTAATTTTATTTCTATCCATAGATACTTCCATATCTTTCTGTGCTTGATCCTGTAAATGATGAACCAAGTCCTTTGCAACTGTTGCCAATGGGTCTTCTGGAGGTGGAGGTGCAACCATAGATGTTAATACATTTATCAAACCTAAAGTAATTGTTGATATTAAACCTGTAACTACTGCTAACTGTGATTCGCCAAGATAATATGCTGCTGCAATAAGCATACAAGCCATTATAAGAATAGTAGGTACAGAAAACACACCAACCCAAAACCTTAATTTGTCAATCATTAAACGTCTATCTGCTGCTCTTTTACGTTTTATCTCTGCTATTTTTTCTTTTGTTAGTTTTTCTGCCATATTATAATTTAGCTTTTATTGGCTTTTTAGGCAATATCTTTGTATTACAACAAGAATCTTCATTGGTTGTTCTATAAAAATCTGATTTACCACACTTCTCACAGTAACCTATAAAGCTAACACCTAATGTGTCCATCCTAAATTGTTCTTTTAAATTAGGTACTATTTCATCTTCCCATCTTCTATTGTTTAAATATGTCATTGGATAAGGTTGATATTGTTTATCAGGTATTAGTTTTAAAAAATCTGGCAATGTATCCATAATCTTTGATCTATCTTTATCTTTTAAATTGTTCCACTTTTTTATACATTTAGATTTATCACCAATTTTTTTATCATACAAATCCCAAAACACACTAAAATCTATATTTACTTTTTTATTTACTTTACTTTCTTTTACTTTCTTTTCTTTTATAGCATTGGGTTTGCTATGCGTTTGCAATGCGTTCGCATTACGTTTCCATCTTTTTAGAGCAGATTCCCTTGCTTTTTCGCTGCGTTTATCTTTCTGTTTCATACGATTTAATAAGGATTTACTCCAAAAAGTTCCATCATATACTTCAAATAAATTATAATCAAGAACTATTGACTTTATTTTATCTTTATCTGTTCGCAATGCAAAAGACAAACAATCATAATCACATTCTAAAGTATAATCTGGTTCATTTCTTAATCGTTCAACTATCGCCCAATAAAGTCCATATCCTTCCCATCCCATCTTGGATAATAGTTTGATTATTTTTGGATCGTGTTGTGCATTAGCATCGTGGCTAAAATAATATGCTTCTTTCATTATTCATCTTCCTCCTTGCAAACCATAATAAAACTGTTAGGTCTTCTTATAGAGTAAGATGTTATATCACCACCTTCTTTTATAAGTTTCATATCTTCATCTGATAAACTTATAATATATTTTAATTTACTATCTTTTAAATAACTTACTTTCATTTACTATCTCCTGTTTTATTCTTCTATCTCTTTTATTGCTTGTTCTATTGGAACATCAAACACCTGCAAGCACATTGTAAAATGTTTTTCACTAATGTTTCTTGTTCGGTTAAACCAGGAGTAAACCAATGTATGGCTTACTCCCAGCTTTCTTGCTAACCAAATTGGTCGTCTTTCATTGACTTCCAATAGATATTTTAGGTACTTGATCAAAACGGCAAATCGTTTAGTTCGTTATTAACAACAAGATCAGGTTTACCTAAATCAACTTGACCATCTTTCTTTTGTTGTTTTTCTATTGACATCTGGTAGAATGGCTTTCCATCATCGCCTTTTTTTACCCAAGCTGCTGCATTATAAAACGTACCATTGAAATTAACATACCCTTTTAAATCAGGTCTTTTATCTTCAGGTGTTTTATCAGGATTTTTTTCTAACTTACCAAATCCTACTTTATTTTCATTTTCGTTTTGCATTTACTTCTCCTTTTTATATTAATCGTTATAAATTAAATTTACTTTTTTTGTTGAATGATAATTATATATCTCTTGCAATAAATGTAAATACTGTTCTTTGGTAGTGCAATTTACTAATTTTGTTTGTTGAAATGTTAATTTTTTAATAAAAACATTTATATTAAAGTTTTTATGATTTAGTAAATGCAACATTGCCAAAACAAAAGATCTACGTTTAAACCCTACATACAAATCTTTTACTTTGTATATTTGATCTGCCCATTCACAAGCCTTTTTATAAGAATTTATTTTAAAATATCCTTCTCTAAAATAATCGAAATTCTGACCACTACCATTAATTTGTCCTTTTAACATTGATATAGAAGCATAAGGCTCAAACTTATATTTTTCTCTAAATTCTAAATAAATTTTAAAGTTTTTATCTCCTAATGTTGAATAACAATTTGCAAAATCGTCAATGTTCCAAGTTTTAATATTAGTATTGGCAATGCCACAATCTTCTAATCCATAGCCATCTACCATAATAAAATAAATAGGTTTTTCCAACTCTTTCCAACATTTGAACCTTGTTTGTCCATCTATTATTTCATATTTTTCATTAACTATAATTGGAATTTTTAATGATTTTTTTTGTATTGATTTTAATAGTTTACTATAAGCTGCTTTTGTTACAGTTCTATTACCATCAAGTTTATTAAAATATGAATAATTATATGTTTTTTGAACTTGCAAACCTTCTACAATTTCAATATCTGTATAATTACTTTTTCTTTTTTGTGTTTTATTTAATCCTAACATTACTATCTCCTTTTTATTTTAACCTATGTGAGTTTAATAAATGTACATATCCTACATATTTCAATAGATTATATTTATTATCAAACTCTGTTGTTTTTGGCATTTCTCTCCAATGCCATCTAAAGTTGTAATTATTTTTATACATTTTTGATATGTTAAAAACATTTAACTGTTTTTCACTCTTAACCAAATAAAGAAAATCAATTTTATTAAATTTAGCATATAACAAATTATAACTAAACTTGTCAAACTCTATTATCTGATCTTCATAATGTGTTTTTCTACATTTAATTTCCATAATGTAATTTTTATTTTTAGCATCAAAACGTGAATATTGATTTTGTTCTGGTATAAAATTTTGTTTTGCAATTCTGTTAAATTCTTTTAATGTTGCTAATTCTAATTCTTTCATTAATAGCACTTTTTTTTATTTAATTTGTTATCTATAATTGGATGTTTTAAGCATTGATATAAATGCTGCTTCTCATTCCCTTTTAATGATATATATTTTAATTTTATATCTTTAAACTTATAATAAAAAACTTTTTTTAGTGGTATGATTACACAAGCCAAAATATCATAATCATCTTTGCCATATTTGTTTTCCTTATACTTGTATGTGTATCCACTTTTATCTTTAAATTTTTTTCTTACTTTTTTTTGCCTAACAACAGAAAAACAATATGATGTTTTATTTTTAGAATGATAGTTTGTTTTTCTTTTTAATGTTGATTTTACTTGTATTTTATAGATTTTGTTTTTTTCATCAAACATAACTATATCAAATGGTAATGATTCTTCTACTTTAAAACATTTGTATCCTTGCAACATTATATCAGACAAAACTAAATGCTCACCTGCTGAACCTATATTAATTTCATTTTTCACTCAATAATTCTTTTGCATATTTTGCTAACCAGACAGGGTTGGTATTAGGGTTTATTTTATCAACTATCTTTTCAAGTTTATCAAGCCTTCTTTTTATATTTTTAATGGTTGCTTCATAATTATCTTGCATATCTCTATACTCTGTAATTCGATCATTTAAAGTCATTAATTTATATCTCCTTCTTCTCTTTGGTCTATGTCTTTTGTTAATATATAATCTGCAAAATAATCAAGTTCAAGATCGGTCATATAATCTAAATTTTCTTTTATAAATTTAATTATTACTTGTCTGCCTGTTAAATACCCCATTTGCCCCTATTTACTATCTGCGACATTATACTGTAAACAGATATATCTTTAAATGAATCAATTAATGGTTCATTATTTGGTGGTGTTTTTTTAACTAAAAACAAATTTATTAGCCTTTGTGCCTTATCATTTATTCTTACAATTAATGCACTTAAAGTTAAGTCTATGTTGCAATTATCACCAACACCTGTTCCCATTGTAATATTGTGCGATCCATAATCAAGTTGTTTTTCACAAAACAATTCATACTGCTCTCTTTGTATTTTTTTAAATTCTGCTGCCATTTCTGGATACTCATTCTCTATTTGTTTTACAGCACTTGATGGTTCTTTAATTAAATTCATTTGTATCTCCTAAATTATAGGGGTAGGCACAGAAAGGAAAAAAACCTACCCCCTTGTTGATCAACTATTTTACAATATGCTTTTTCTGATTTTCTATAAATTGCTCTTTCAATTTTTTCAAATCATTTATTAATTCTGATGTATCTGCTGCTGAATCAAATATATCTATAATTGAATCCTTAACATCATCTTTAAATTTTGCACCCTTACCAACTGTAAATGCAGTATGATCTAACAATTTATACACATAATCTTGTTGTGATCCTGTTGCTTGTCTTTCATCAAAATTAGATTTAGGCTTTTTAAAATCGTCAGATTCTACATCACTATATATACCATATTCATAAGCATTAATTAATTTTAATACACAGCGATCAATGCCACGTTTCTCTGCCATCATACCTTTGTAACCAGATACGCAATTTTTAGAATCAGCTTCACCAATAGTAGTAACTTTTTTATTGCCTTTTGACATAGTGATTAAAAATCTTGCAAATCCTTGCTCACTATTTAACACTTTAAAATCAACTATTTCTATCTGTTCCATAGATGCTATTTTTTCAACAGCATCGTGCAAAATAATATATTTACCACTTTGTTTATGTTGCCAAAAATCATTCTTGTTTAAATTATATTTTTTAGCTAACTCTTTTAATGTATTGTTTTCCATATACAATTTCTCCTAACTTATTTATGCAAATTATCATTTGCTATCTCTTGATTAAGGGAGTGGTTTCTGAAAATCTTCCACTCCCTTTTTTTTAATTAGTAATACACCTCTCACAATAATACCCTTTTTCGGGTATTATTTCGAGATCGGTCGTATATATGTCCTTTAACATCGGAACGAGATTGTTTCTACCCAACTTATCACCACATAATTCACAAGGCTGAAACTCTATAACATAGCAAGCACTACAATATAGATTAGTAGCTCCATCAGTTATAATTCCTTCACGTTCTTCACATCTATCGCAACTTCCTCTATCCATTATCTGTCCACCTTCCCTATATATATTGTAACTTCTACTTCATCTTCAGTAAAATCTACTATTAAATGATCAGTTGCTAATCCTTCTGCAATAGCTTTTTCTAAACTACCATTAAAATATATCTTAACTTCAGGATCATTTATATATTCAATTACATCATCTTCATACTCTATTTCTATTTTATTAATAACGTATTGAAAGTTTATATTAGATTCTGATTTAACTATATTAAAATCCCAATCTATTATAGCTTCTTTTGGATCGGACAAAACAGATTCACTAAAAATCTGTATATCTTTAAATTGTAATGTTGTTTTCATTTGTTTTCCTTTTCTGTTTAAAAATCTTAAACAAATTTAATATTAAACATATATTACTTACAAATAAAAAGATTAAAAAAATGAAACTTTTAATAATTAGACCATTGCCAAATAAGCAATGCCCCCTTCCAAAAAAAGCAACACCCCCCTCCAAAATTAGCAACGGTTCACGAGGAGCTAAAGAAAGTATTAAAGAAAGTATTAAAGAAAAGTATTTTATTGGTAAATGGAGGATAGGTAGGAGTGCTTTGTAACAGCTATGATTGCACGGATGGAGGATAACCACACCCCTACCATTTTTTTAAAAAGTTTCTTTTATCTTGCAACTAAATTGCCAAAGATCAGGTGCTTGTTGTGTGCAACTAAAACTACTTTGATCAAATCTGCATACAGTATAATAATCTTTTGTACTGTCAGGCTGAAATATAAATGGCAAATAGCCTTGTGTTCCATATAGAACTCTTGATGTAAAATCATTTCTTATACCACTCCAACCACCTGGAACAGTATCATCACCACCACCTTCTATAACATCACTCCATCTCCACATTGAATTACCTGATGAATAATCTTGTTGGTAATCTGTTTCACTTATGTAAGAAAATGTTAAATCCCATACTTTCCTGCCTGAATTTGCTTCAGGATGTTTAATCCCTGATGGATGTGGTCTAAATATTTGATATGGTGGATAATCTACATACGATGCACCTGTTGTATGTCTTTTGTTATATAAGGTATTGCCACCTTTGGTCTGCGTAACATCTATGCCATCATATTCAACTGTATAATTATATTCCAAATTAGCTGAATGTGGCATTGTATAGTGCCAACCATAAGTGATACCACCAATAGGTTTTCTTACTTCTGTGCCTGTTAAATTTAATGCAGTTAAGTTTATTTGTCTTGCTTTAGCTATTATTGATGTACCATCATCTTGTTGAACTTCTTTTCTGTCGTCAGTATGATTAAAAAATGTTACAGGCAAATCAGCATTTGTATTATAATTATTTGTTTTTCTTATCAAGAATCCACCTGTTTGTAATGCTGTTATTTGATTTGATGAAACTTCACAATTAAAAAATTCACAATTATCATAATTTGGGAAAGTATCATTAATATCTTGATTAGGTTCTATTATATAGGCTTCATTAATTGCAAACTTCATATTTTGATCAAAACTTTGTGCCATCATACCAAAATAATCAATACATTTTGTCCATCTTGAGTCGCTAAATGCCATAACCATTTTAGGCATTGTTGTTCCAAGTATTACTTTAATATTTTTTGGTTTTTTATAATTTAAAAAATGAAGATCATAAGCATTAACACCCAAATCTTCAAAAGTTTCTGCATAAGATATTGCACCTACACTTTGAGCAAGTGATGGCATATCTATAAAAAATCTTGGTTTAACTAATTTCATACTGTATAACTCTTATTATAATTTTCATATTCTCCTGCTGAATCCCAGAGGCTATAAGTTTCATTCCAATAAGATATGTGATTATTGTAACCTTTGCCGATTATTTTATTTTTATCAAAATCCATACCTAATACTTTGTTTATTTTTAAAGTTCCTGTATAATCAAATACATCATAATTTAATGGTGTATTATTAGAAGCCCAGATAACTAAAATGTAATTATCTTTTTTTAAATTCCAACCCTCTGGTAATTTAGGAATAATTGTTGGATTTCCTGTAAAAGAAATTTGCAATCCATTTAATTGTCCATTTGATTCAACACTAAATGTACCATCTCCATAATAATAATTAAAATTGTGTAACATTAATAACCACCTCCACCTCTGCCACCACTACCAACATCTTGCCCATCATCATCTTGTGATTCTGTTCTTGGTATTACATCATCGGTTGGTATAATATTGGTTGGCTTTAATACTTTATCTATTTCTTGCTCTAATGGTATTTTCATTCCTGATCTGTTCAATTCAGTTTGTATATCATCTTGTTGTTCAACAGGTAAATTTTTATGTAATTGTAATAATTTAAATGTGATTTTATTTATATTCTTAACTGTTTCCATTATCATAAAATATGGATATATATCTTGCCCATTTCTGTTGTTTATTATTGTATAATCTTCACCATACAATTTTAAATTATTTATTAATCCATCAAATTTTACAACATCACCTACTTCAAATTTTAAATATCTTAATGGTAAATCAACTGTAATTATATTGTGCTGATTGGCATACCAAGATAATAAAAAATTTCTTAATAAATTTGCAGTTTGTTCTTGTTGTATATATTCAGCTTCCAAGTCTAATGTGCTTGTTCTATGATCTTCTTCTAATCCCATATAAGCATTGTCATATCCACTAAAATATTCTGAAGCTGTCATATAATCTGTTGCTTTCAAATAATCACCTGTTATATTATCTTTGCCATAAATTATTTTAATTTTAGTCTTAATATCATCAATTTTAGTTCTATCAAATTTGTAATTGATTATATCTCTAATTTCTATTATTTCAGCATCTTCATCGGAATACTGATCTTTTATTGTGTTAAATCCAAAAGTTCCATCATTTCTAAACTTTGGAAAAAATTTACTTTGCTTTGCTATATTTTCTATAAATTTTTTAGAATTTATTTTTTCAGTTTGGCTAATACTAAAATAGAATCCATTACTTTCTTCTCTTGCTATTTCCAATTCATTTTGTTTTATTTTATCTACATCAAATCCAATATCATTTATCAACAAATGTCTTAAAATATCACAAGGCAATTCAATATTGTTATTATTTAATACTATGCCAACATTTACATCAAAAGCAAGGTCATTAATATTTAAATCATTTTGTAAAAAAATTTCATAAATATTATCATCTTCATTAATATTTATATTTTCAATATTAGAGTTAATTATAATTTCTTCATTATTCAATGTTGTTATAACATCAATATTATCGCCAACTTTCAAATCTTCAATAAGTAATGGATTTTTATTAATTAAAGCAGTTAATTTTTTAATTGAAAAAGCATATGCAACTTGATCTGTATCAATAGTTGTTTTTCTTATATAATTTAAATCGTAATCTTCTCCTGCATTACCTTTTCTTCCATTAGTATCAACATAAAAATCATTATCAAATAATTTTTTATTTATAACTCCAAATTCAACATTATCAAAACAATAAAATTTTGTATCTAATCCTACACTATTAATATGAGTTCCCTGATCAAGTGGAATAATGTTTTCAGGAATGAATTGTATTGTCATAATATCCAAGCCACCTTGAATAGTAAAATCATTAAAAGGATAAATGTCATTTAAATTTTTATTATAATTAAACTCACCATCGTTATCATAATTCCAATTAGTAACAACAGTTTTATTTTTAAAACCATCGTCTTCAGTACGATTGCTTTTTTTGTAAATTTGAACTCTAATTTGTGGAAAAACATTAGCGTCAGGATGATCAGTTTGATCATAAGAATGAAAAGTTTTTTTTAAATTTAAAGATATTTTTGGATAACTTATTAAATTTGTATATAAATCACTTTCAGGCATAGGGTTATATTTAAATTTTAAAGAAATAAAACGTAAATCAAACCAAGTTGAACCGTATGTTCCACCTGATGGAACTTCTCTTGATTCTCTAAAAATTCTACAATCTATTTCATTATCACCATCAAATGAACTGACATAAAAATGATTTGTTTTTTTTGTATCATATAAATTTTCTTTATTGTTTAAATTTAAATTTACATTATCTAATTGGACAGTAGTTGTTCCAAACAATTCTCCATTAACATAAAATGCTTTTCTGACTAATTGATCATTTTGATCTAAACTTATTTCAGGAGTATCAAATATTTTGACTTGCCCCCTGTCATCTGCTATTGGATTAAGAGGATTGTCTGTTGTGTATTCTTCATCTTGTCCAAAAAGAATATCATTTCTTTCTCCGTACATACGTTTTATTTTAATAATATTATCATTAATTTCAACTTGTATATTATCTTGAAAATCTAAACCTTGTGTGAAAAAATTAAATCCACTTTTATCTGCTCTATTACTTAACACAGCATATTTATCTTCTATTAACAATTTTAAGGGTTCAATATCGCGATAATTTTTAAGTTCTAATGTATCTGCTAATACTTCAAAATCTGTTGATTCAGGAATTGAATTTAATACTACTTTATGCTTATACGTTTCACCATAAACAAATGGTACAGGTTTGTTTCTGTACTTTTCTAATACTTCTACATTTGTATCAACTGTTTGTGTTGGCAAATCTTTATGTAAATTTTCTTGTGATAAATCCTCTATTTGCAAACTTATTGTAGTTTCATTGTGCGACATTCTTTTAACTTTACCATTATATACTAACAAACAATCATTTAAATTTTGAGTTACTGTTGTTTTGTAGTAAATCAAACAATCTGCGTTCATAATATCAGGCAGATTATCACTAAATCTTTTATCACCATTATAAACTGAATTGCTTATAGATAAAGAAATATTGCTTATTTTAAAATTTCTTTTTTCAAAATCTATTGATTCTCTAATAGATGGAATGTTTAATAACAATGGTTCATAATAGTTGCCATCCATTGTAACTGCATTGGTTGAAATATAATGATCTATATTGTTCTTGGAAAATACTACAACAGGTATTATTGCAGTATTATTAGATTGTATTGATTGTGTAAATATACCAGATTGATCTAATATCATACACCTAAATCACTCCCACGTCTTACTGCTTCTTCTATTTTAGGTATGATACTATCTACAATCGTGTCATCAAGTAATGGTGCTGATATATTAATTGTAGTTCCTGATGCACCTTGATTCATAGCATTTAAATTATTAATACCAATCCTACTAACTGCATCCCTACTCATAACAAATTCACCTTGCTCGGCTTCTATAATTGTACCACCCTGTGAATGTCTGCGACCACCCACAAGTCCACCTGATTCAAATTTAGATAATTGCTTGTCTACCAACCCTTGCACAGCAGTACCTGCACCTGCTGCTAATAATAAGTTAAATGGATATGGAACACTTTTTAATATAGATGATATTAGTCCTGATGTTCCTTCCATAATTTCATTTCTTATAACTGATTTACCATTTAATGC
>TARA_R100001591_G_scaffold118579_2_pt1 | contig 18473 bp, 24 predicted proteins | sample TARA_R100001591 | Tara Oceans TARA_R100001591 (sample SAMEA2622725) | marine metagenome | biome: marine biome (ENVO:00000447); feature: surface water layer (ENVO:00002042); material: "saline water (ENVO:00002010), including plankton (ENVO:xxxxxxxx)" | depth 5 m
TGGTGTTCTATAATCTATGATTCCACAATCCAATCTTCTTACACAAGCTGGTACTATTGAATTAATCATTTTGTGTTCGAAATGAGAGTCTTCTTTAGGTGGACAGAATATTGCATCCCATTTGGTTTGAGTGTTGTGATTAAAATTGTCTACTTTGTTTACTAACTCATCCTCTGTTAATACTGATAAGTGTGTATCATATAAAAAAGTACCAGTAACATTGTCTAACTTATCCCAAATAACCTGGCATTCAGTTTGCCTACTCTTATTAGACGAAACATCAAAATCACCACCAATTGAGAATACCATTATGTGAAAATTAGTATCTTTATGTTTAATTATGCTACCTAACATACCATATTCCACATCATCAGGATGTGGTGATAAACATAGAACGTTATCTAAATTCAAAAATTTACTCACTTACTACAACCTCTTCGTAATACCTTAAAACCGTTATTTCTTTAGGCTCCTCTATATAAATATCATCGTTATTCATCATATCCAAAATTATTTTCATAAAGTTAACACCTGCGAGAGTAGCAAAATAAGTACCACCACCTACACGTGGATTTATTTCCACAAACTTTGGCGTACCATTTATATCTTCTTTCATCTGAATACAAACAGGCCCTTTCACTCCAAGTTTTTTACACAGTATTCTACAACTATCTTCTATGATTTTGTCTCTAATTATTTTACCTTTAGAGGATATACCAGCTTTTATCTGTAGTCTTTTCCTTGGTACTATAGATAGTATCTCACCTTTCAAATCACATAAAACATCGATTGTGTATTCATTACCTGGTAGGTATTCTTGAAATATGTAATCACTACTATAATGTAGATTTTCTATTTTATCCAACTCTTTTATTTGAGACTCTGTTTCCCACAATTCTATACCCCTGCTACCACTACCTCTTTTTGGCTTACAAAGTATTGGTAAATCAATTTTTCTGTAATCTGTTGATGTTTTGGGTAGAAGACTTTCTAATCCATTCTTAACGAGATATTTGTAAAACAGGAGTTTATCTTGACAAATCTTAATAGTCTTATAGTCTGACATAAAAACAGTAACACCCATTTTTCTTAAAACATTTTTGTTTTTGGAAAAGTGAACAATGTCTGCATCACCTGTAGGTATTACTAAATCTATTTTCTCATATCTAATAACTTTGAGAACTTCCTTCCAAAAATCATCCTCAACTGAAAAGGGAACAACATAACTTTTATCTGCTAAATGAAAACCAACTGAAAGTTCATCACAATCTATTGCAACAACTTTGTGTGTACTATCATTGAATTCAGCTACGGATTTGATTATACCGACAGCTGCTGGCCCACCAGCACAAGAAATCAATATGTTCAAATTTTGATTCCTTCTTTTTTATACCAATCTTTATTGTTCATCGCTCTATCATCTACAAATAAGTCATAAGCAGGTTTACCTAATTTCAAACCATTATATTTTACACCCCAGCCTTCAATCTGTTTCAATGTAAAATCAAACCAATCTATACCTGAAGAAGTTCCTCTTGATGTGTAGAGTTGTATATGATGTCCCTCATCATATTTTTTATTTATCCATTCAATAACCTCTGTATATGGTTCAGCATCCTTATACTCGCAATCTGTTGTACATATAGTCCCATCAATATCGAAACAATATCTCATAAATACTCCACTTTGTTAATGAAATTTCCACTTTTAAATGGTCTCTTTCTTAGCTTACCTTCATTCTTTCCACCGTGAACCGGACCATATGATTTATTTCCTATAACATAGGTTTTGGAATATTTAGGTGTCCAAAGATTCATGCCAGTTTCGTTACCAAAATTATATTTTGCATTTATCTTCAAAGTCTGTTGTTCCCTTATGGTTAGATTCATAGGCTTTATTTCGATTCCATTCAAAAAACTTAACTTGGATTCTTTGAGAGGAACTTCACCATAGTATAACCATTTCATATTATCGGTATCTTTTTGTTTTATTTTATTTATTAACAACTCAGCATTAGATGTAGTTTCAAATGTAGATGAAACTGATATATAAGAATAATTATCTAACTTATGTTCTAAATTAAATTTTATTTTGAATTCTTCTTCTTTTTTTGTTGGATAAAAGTCTGGTGTCGTATCAACCATCTCACTATCTTTTAACTGCCAAAATCTCATCATTTGTTCAGTAAGAGGTATCTCATCATTATCGTTATCAAATATTTTGTAGTGGTCATGAAATATCTCACCATAATATTCATCTATAAATGCATCAACATAGGGGTTATTTTCGAATACAACTTTGGAAATTGTACTCGCATCAAATGTGCCATATCCCCAATTATTTAACATACCACCGAACATACCTTTCAACATTTTACTAGAAGGTATATAGATTTTACAATCAGAATACTTTTGTTTAAGTAGTCTTGGTATCGCCGATATAATACACCAATCACCTATACCGTGACAAGTTCTCATAATCACAAATTCTTTTTTGTCTAAATAATCATCTGGTATGTAAGCTGGATTTTTAGATGAAAAACCCAAATGTTCTCTTTCGATAGGGTATATTTGATTGTTAGTTATTCGGAAGAAAACTTTCATTTGTTTGTAACCTTCCAATTTTCCTTCCAAGCGTCTTCTGTATAATATCCTTTAAATCTTTTTCTAATTGTATGACTACATAGTTTATAGAATTTTTCATCATCTCTAAGTTTTTTAGCAATTCCATTTGCAGTTTTTAGGTCTCCAACATCTACTGTAGTAAGTGGATGTAATATTTCCTGTGTATCTAATCCTTTGTAACCAATACAAGGTATCTCATGAAATGCACAATTCATTGCAAATGTTCCTGCGGCATGTGTTCTCATCAAATGAATTCCAATGTTAAACTGACCAAGTGCTGTAATCCAATCTCTCCAACTCATATATGACATATAGTTAATATCTTCTATCATGTCTTCTTGCTCTTGTTTCCTACCCATAGATGGTGCCCAAATGGAATTACCTATTCTCCTAGCCACTATATATGAATCAAAACCACCATACCAACTTACAAAATTACCACCAATAATTGTTCCATTTCCACACTCACTTCGTGGAACTAAACCATCAGTAATCATCAAACTTCTCATCACTCTTACATCTTTACATCCTAATCCAAAATAGTAATCTACATCACTTTCATTGTGACAATAAACACAATCAGCACTCATCAATGTATTGTAGTAATGAAATTGTTTATCAATAGTATAATCCTGGAAATACCAATTTGGACCTTCTTGCATTACTGCTATTTTACCGCACCACTTTCTAAGTTTAGTAATATCAATATTTGGATTGTTTTTTGGTATAATTACAATACCTAAATCATACTTACCTAATGGTTCTTCTCCTATCGGACACCACTCTGCATCTAATGCAATAGACCAAGCATATTCTGTTCTAGCATTCTCAAATGTTCTTGGAACTTTACCTCTGATTTGACTTTCTGAAAAAAATACAACTTTCATTTGTATAACTCCTCAAATGTTCTCTTCATCCAATAACCAGCATCTCTACCCATAGGATTTTGTGGTACTGCATTGAAGTGATAAACCCAACCTGAGTTAAATAAATCGTCTAATCTATCAGGTACATGATCGAATAACCAATTAATATTCTTTATACATAATAAACCTTTTCTATACGGGTCATGTAGATTGTATGCATTTGGTAACCATTTCAAATCGATATTCAATTTTCTCGTCAAAAAATTTATGGGAGTTTGGTCTGTTCCAACTAAAAAATTCTTTTGAGCATATATTAGTTTATCCCTATTACTATGGTAGAACTTGTAAACCTCTTCACAAAATTTTGAATGTTTTTTATTTAATACCATAAACCCACTATTGAAATACTCCCAAGTTCTTAATTCAATATCGGGAAACAAATATTGTCCATATTTTTTAATACTACGATTCACCCACTCATAACAACCATCACTTTGTACGACTCCAAATCTATCACCAACCATTTTGAAAAAATCAGGACAATCTGGATGAACTATTGTATCTGCATCAACAATACAAACACTTTCGTAGTCTATACCTTCATTTTCTAACATACTTAAAACATAGAACTTATGCCAGTTTGCATTCATATATTCTAAGTTTTGTATTGGTTCTTCTAAGACAAAGTGAGAGTAATCATTCTTCTTACACCAATTTGCCCAAGATTTAGTAGAGTATTCAAACTCTTTTTTAACTCTATGTCCTTTGATATTCACCTGAAACACTACATTATTCATAATTTAATTTTCCTATAGCTATACCTGCTTCCCCACTAAAGGTATACAACAAATACAAATCATCATCTTCAAAAATACATGGATCTCTCAATTCATTTAATGGTATATTACCATATCTTAATGTAGCTGAACCAAAATTACTTGGCATTATCTGAGAGCCACCACCTTCATATCTGTATTGAGGTATTGTTAAACGATTATTAGAAATTACTTTCCAATCTTCTATACTTTCTGAGAGTTTTAGTTTACAATAGTATATTGATTCAGGTGCATCCTTTACAACTGTATAAAATATGTAGAGGTAATCATCTTTTAGATGAACGGCAGTATGTCTTGAGTTAGGTAATATATTAAATATTCTTTTAAACTCACCATTGTAAGAATCTGATTGGTATATCACCGAATCCTCATTTTTATTTTTTGCAATAGAATATACTTTATCTTTATACTTAAATACTCTAAAGTAAAACTCTCCTAAAACCTTATTATCGGTTTTAAAATTTATACCATCTGTGGATGTAGATAGAAATGATTTTTGTCCATTCTCTAAATCTCCGTGATAGTACATTAATATTTTGTCACCATCTATATGTACATCAGGACTAGCGATATGACTCTTACAATTTGTTTGACTAATATTTAGGCTACCACCTCTATAGATAGAGTAAGGACCCATCAGGTTATCCGAATATGCTAGTCTAATGTACTTTCCTGTATGACTTGCAAAATATAGGTAATATTTACCTAATGGATTTTCCAACCAATCTGGTACTTTGATTATACTAGCACCATTAATATTTATGTCTGAATCTTTAAATATGTTTCTGTCAATCAAAACACTTCTTTTACTTAGGGTTAGGTCTTGTTGAAATGAATATCCTAAAGTTAGTAAGTCTTCTGCAAATACATTCTCAACTTTTTTCATAGACTCATCAGTATACATTTCTCTGAAATCTCTTTTGTCTCTCATACCTGTTTTCTTTTGTGGTAAACTTATCTTTCCTAAACCCAACCTTTCACACACATAATCAAAATCATCGATTAAGTTTTCAAACCTACCAACAAAATCAACATCAAATGCTAATTCTCTGATATCAGGACCTATTCTTTCGAATGTGTTTGGATTGACAAAATTGTGACTATACAAAAAAGGATATGCTAAGTTAATAGGAAAGTATTCGGCTTTATGAAAGATAAATTGAGATGTATATTTATCAATCCATTTGTTGAATCCATCTTTTGTTAATTCATAACCTTTCTGCCCTTTACCTTTAATATTCCAAAAGAATCTTGAAACTGTCACATCGAATGGATTTCTTATGAATGCAAATTTGAAGTAACTGTTAAATATCTCCTCACCAACCAAATTCCTTACATCCCAAAGATGTGGATGTGGATGGCCATCCCAACAAGATTTATTCTCGTTTCTACCAACTGTATCTATATCAGAGGATATAATATCATCAGGCCCACAAATATCTGTTAATGCAGTTTGAATACTTGTACCAGCTGTCTTTCTGGTTTTCATAAATATAAACTTATGTTTATGTGATATTATCATAGATACTCAAACCCCCATTTATCTATGTTACAATTAGAAAATGGATAGCCTCTGTAAGTTTCCATTTTGTAAAACCTTCTTATACCTTCCCAATCATTTCTATTTTTTTCATCGTTCCTATGTTTCCTACTGAAATAAAATCTTGGCTCTAAAAATTTATATCCTTCAAATTTGAATGTAAAATTTTCGATTAAGTCATCATCATTCTTGACACCATTAATCATAAACTTATCGTAGTTAGGTGAGAATATTTCTATATTACCCCTCTTCACATACTGATTGCCAATTCCTAACCGACTTCTCAACTTAGAGCTGATAATAATATCAACATCATTATTTTGTCTTAATCCCATCAATGACAATATACTAGATTGAGTTAAACAATATTCATTTTTATCCAAGTCATTAAGTTCGTTGAGACATCTGATATTATATATAGGATTATTGATTCTAATCTTATTATCATTTTTCCAAGGTATATTATATATCTTCTCTTTTTCCATATACAATGGTATGTAAGGTTTACCTGCGACTAATCTACCAATCATAGCGTAACCTCTATGGTAACCATGCTTCATTAAACCATTGTCAAACTCAACTGGATTGGTTTTGTTGAATACCTCTATCTCTTCATCTGTCATTAAGTCAAGTGATTCATAATATTCTTTAGTCATGTTTTCCCAACCCAACTGATGATGGTCAGCGACATTATGTCTGAACTCCGCTAGCATACAATTAAAATACTGCCAGTTATTTGGTTTCAATTCTTTTTCTACTAATTTTATATTATCTTTATTCGAATAAAACTCAATAACATCTTTTACAGTTTTGAGTTTGTCATATCGGTTCAGTATTACCTTAGAAGGGCCACCACTCGCAACCTCCATACTAAGAAAGTATTCTAATGAAATCGGTTCAAAGTTTTTTTTTACACCATTCCTAACATTCATATCGCTACTGAAGTTCTGATTGTAAAACATATTTTGTTCAGTTTGTTTCTGTATAGTTTTTGGATGATACAGACTCAACTCTTCATGTGGTGGTAGATGAGCATATGTCTTTACCCCAACGATATGTTCATGTAATGGTCTAGTCCATCTAATATCTTTATGATTACGAAACACCCTACTTTGATAATCAGGATAGTTTACCCAATTCTTTTCTGATATTCTCCACCCCCACTTTTGTATATCTTGTTGCGTCATTCCTTCAACGGTATTCACGCGAGGTATCCATACTAAATCAACGTCATTCATTTTCAATATTTGTTTTAGTTGTTGTAGTAATATTTCATGGGGATATTCATCCGCATCAATGTGAAAAATATAATCACCTGTTGAATTTTCTATAACTGAATTCTTATGTTCTGCAAAATTTTTGTCTAACTTTCTTTGGTAAACCTTGATTAATTTATCCTTAGAATATTTCTGTGTACAACTATCAAGAACAAATCTCACCGCGTCGTCTTCACCATCTACACAAATTACTATCTCATCCTCTTTATCTGTTTTATGTACTAATATTTCTAATAACTTATTCAGTTCGTCAGCTTCATTATGAACTGTAATACCGTAACTAATCTTCACCAGCTAACTCCTTCAATATAGAAGCCGGAACCTGTACGGGTTCAAAGTAAACTTGATATTTTCTCGCAATATCGAAATCATATGTGCGATAAGAGTTTGTTTTAGATAAAAAACCCCTTAGTTTAGTAAACTCTGTATCATCAGTTCTTTCACCTATCTGATAGCTACCTACTGATAATTTCAATATCGCTTCTGTATTTGATGTCTTTTTTATAAGTGATAAATTTCCAACCTTAGTAACCTCTCTAATCCAAGTTGGTGTAATAAAAGGTCTGTTTCTTTCTTCTATCTTCATACCTCTCAAATGCTTTTTCGAACCAGATTTAGTTTGTACAGGTGCTTTAATTGCAAAAACTAAGATAGTATTGAGTTTAAGCACACCATTGGTTGGATATCTAAATGATATGATATCACCGGGCCGAATTTTATTCCAAGTTGTTTGGTCTCTCATTCTTCAGGACCCATATCTTTAACTATACCCATAGCAGTACATGCTTTCATAAACTCAAACTGTCCGAATATCTGAGGATTTTCTACGTCTAACCTCTTACTATGCCCATCATACTGTTCTCTCTCTTCTTCAGGTATATCGACAACTTGAGCATAATGCCAATACCAATCATTTTGTTTTCCATCTGGATAAATTATTCCCTTTTCTCCCATATTAATTACTGAGGGAAACCAAACTAATCCTCTTTCTTCATCGATAATTTTTAAGTCATTCATTAATTGAGTATTACCACTTACCATTGTTTCAAGTTTTTCACTATCTATAGCCATATAAGAATTAGATGTCATTCCACAACCAAAACAAAGATATGATTCAAATGGTTCTCCCTTAACCTCTGTTTGTTCTACAAAGCAATTATTATGTAAGTCCTTACAGAGTGGACAATTAGTCTTATGTTCCATTACGACCTCTTTAATTTTGGAAGTTTCATATCATCAGCTCTTAACGGTGCTTTATCTGCAACTAATTTCAAATCAGGTAGTTTCAAATCGACTGGCTGAGGTTGTTGTTCAAATTTTGGTAAGTATTTATTCAATATATTTTCAAAGACTTTAGACATACTTTCTAAACTAAATTTACCTTTATTTACCATTGATTGTTTCTTAGCATTGAATGTATACTTTCTATAATTTTTAAACATATCCATCATAATCTGTGCGGCATATTGATAGTTTACTGTAAACCATTGTGCATTTTCAACTAAGTAATCTTTCGGTAAAGCAGATTTATGGACTTTTGTTAGATTACCTGGTAATAGCACACTATGTTTTTTATTTAGAAAATCTAAGTGCCCACTCCAATTAGAGGCTATTATGGGTTTTGCCGCAATAGAGGCTTCTAATAGAGGACGACCAAATCCTTCACCTTTTGTAAAGGTAACCATTACTTTAACTTTTGGGTGATTATATAACTGATTCATCTCTTCGTCTTCTAAATCTCCATGTAATAAATAAACCGGTGGTAAATTACCTTTAACAGATTTCTTTATCATATCTATTCTTTTTAAAATATCTCTTCTATCTATTACGGAAAATGTCGCCGAACTAGTTTTCATAATCAAAGCTGGTGGTCTTTTCATATTTTTAAATTTTTCGAGGAATGTTTTAACCAACATACCTGTATCTTTTCTATCTTGTCCCAAATCACCCTGCAACCAATGTCCTACATAAAGAAAACAAAACTTTTCTTTAATCATATTCATTTCATCTACTAAATCTTTTGAGAACTCCTTTGTTTGTTTATATATGTTGGTATCGACACCCTCAAACAAAACTTCCATAGGTTTAACTACTCTCAACTCACCTGTTTTCTGATTTGTATTTTTATCTATCTGTTCATAGACAACTTTTTTAAATGTGTTCTTAGTAAAGTTAGAAGTACAAATCACCATATCCATCTTATTCATCCCATCAACCCAAGATGGTACGGGTGCAGTATTTTCCATACCTGCTGTAACACCAATATTATATTTTGCAAGTGGTGTAAACTCAGATGGTATACTGACTTGAATATGAATATCTGGTTCTCTTGGAAGATTCGGTTCTTTCAATATCCTATCTAAGATAAGTTTATCTTCTTCATTTTGAAGATTAAGAGCATTCCAGGGTGTGTTTCCCCATCTCAAAGAATTAATATGTATTTCGAATTTATCCATCTTTATCAAAGACTTAACTAAGTCTCTTGCGTGTGCCCCATAACCACTTCTTGTGACAACCGGACCTGTAAATAGTACTAATGGTTTCATCTTAAGCCTCTATCATTGTAAAACGTTTTCTTGGTTTCCACTCTTCCATGCCTTTATCCATATGTTCTATGAATAGATTAGACATAGCCTTTGCACTCATCATAGCATCATCACTCATAACAAACTCATGCCCTTTCATACCACATCTCTTTCTCTCCTCCGAATCCATATCATACCATTGCTTAATGACATCTGCGAAGTCTTCAAATCGTGGTCTATCGTCAAAAATGTAAGGTGTCGGTATTGAACCCTGTAAACTTCTATTAGAAGGCCAAACTGGTTTAGCCCATTCACCCCAAGTCAAATCAGAGTTATCTTTCCACTTCTTAGCGTCATGCAATGAATGTACCCAACTGTAATCTTCGTAAGTTAGTAATTTACCCTTGTATTTGAATCCACATTGGTCTTGTAATCCACCAGTAACGTTAACTGATATTGGTGTACCACACATTAATGATTCACAAGTTCCTAATCCAAATCCTTCATTAGACGCCATATTAATTGTTACATCTGCAACGTTGTACAGAAAACATAAGTCTTTATCATTGAGTTTTGCAGTTGAGAATATCACATCGTAATCAGAACATACAGCTTCGACAACTGCTGGTAAGTCTGTTCCATTTTCATCCCTTGGTGCAGTATGCATAATCAGTAAACATTTTTCTGATTTTTCTTTTGGTAACATATCACAAAAAGTTTTATACGCCATAATAACATCACCTGGCAGTTTCCTACGAATGTTTCTGTTATTCCAAAAAACTATAAAATCATAATCTTTATTATGAGTAGCATTTCGCTTAAAACTTAAAAAATCACCCCAGTCTTTATGATTTTTGTCTACTGGATAAAAATTATCTGAGTTTATTCCATGTGGTATGTAAGTATTATCTGTTTTGGTGCGTGGTTTATCCTTGCAAACATTATCCACAATATTAACTGTCTGTTTCGAAATGTTCATAATCAAATCACAACTCTCATAAAAAGGTTCATTCCACATTGGATAGGGTAAATCATCCCAAATATTATAGTAAAATATAGGGATATGTTGCCTTATCTCATGCTCCATTTGATATAACCACTCCCAAAATCTTGGATCTGTATAATGTAAAATCGCATCTGGATTTTCTCTATCAATTACATTTCGTAACAATTCTTGATTCCCATAACCTGATATTGGATAAACTCTTAAACTCGCATCTTTTATACCGGTGTCTTTTCTAACTGATTCATTCATATCGACAATCTTACCTTCTTCAGGATGTTTAATAGCACCACCAACCTGAACCCAATCGTAATGCTGTAAAGTGCCTAAAACAAATGTACGAGACATAGTTGCGATACCACTATGCATTCTTAAATCATCTGATAAGAGTAGTATTTTCTTTTTAGCCATTTAATACCCCTTTCTTTTTTCCAGCTACCCAACCACTAGTAAAATACTTTCTCAAAACTTCCAGCTTATCTTCATAATCTGATATAATAGCTAACTCTTTTTCTATAGTTTCCATTATATCCGGATGTTCGGCAACACCAGCTGCATTTTCAAGTAATATTTCAACATTTATTCGATGCTTTTCGATGTGGGCCTCAAAATGCTTCTCACTAGCTTTGATTAAATCATCCCTAAAATTCAAACTCATAATTTACTCCCGCTTGGTTTCAAATTTTGCCACTCATTTATTTGTCTCTGAAAGTCTTGATTATGAACGTATAAATCCATAGACCTATTTACTAACTTTTGTAATGTAAAGTTATCATCTAGCGTTGATAATTTAAATTTTTTATATAAATCTTTCAATAACTTTACAGAGGTTAATTTAACATTCTCCATATTTTTTACTCCATATATACATATATAAATATATAGGAATTAGTTAATTATCACGAATTTTTTTCCTAATTTTTGAGCCTCATTCAGAGCACTTTTTGTTCCATTTGTTATGATGTTTTTCGGGAGGAATGCAACCATTTTATCACAGTATTCTGCTATCTGTTCATTTCTTTTGTGATAATTATTTTTGTAAAAAGCTTTTCCATATCTAAATCTAGGCAGTACACAATGTATGTTGTGGCTGTAGTGTGCAGGTGGGAACTCTGAATACTTTACGTCAAACTCTAAAGCATACTTCTTAGCGTATCCATCAGCTCCTTCTTTCTGTCCACCACTTACAATTTCTAATTCATCTCCCCATCTTTCTCGCAATTTAAAAACAAACTCTTGTATCTTTCTTTTATTTGTATAAGACCTACTACCTACTATCGCTACTTTCATAATCATTCCTTTTTTGTTTTCTTGGTTTTTCTGATGTACAGAATTTGGCACACTTATGAAACTCATCTAATCCAACTAACATACTTTCTTTGTCCTTATAGATGTACTCGAATCTCGATTGATTATTAGAAATACCACCTTCACTGGTTAAATCAAACCAAATAAATTGATTTGGTTTCAAATCACTGCCAACTATTATATTAGTTTTCAAATGAAGACTCTTTTCGTAATCAAGTATGAACTTCTTTAATCTTGTAGGTTTTATTTTACCATCAGGATACCATAATGTTAAGTAATATTTTATAGCATCCTTATGTATTGTTTCTAATTTGGACATAACTTCGGCCTCTGTAGTTGTATCTATAAAATCAGATAAGTTCATTCTTAAATTGACTTTCATTGTTATCTCCGTTATATCAATAAATATTATAAATCTTTACATTTGTTGTAAGCTTTACACTTCCCAACACACTTTTCGTAATCAACATTCTTAAATTCTCCTTTATCATCGTAAGTTTCATCTAAGAATTCTTTGAATCTATTAATCATTTTGTTCATACTAGGTTTCCCATTTGCAGGTACGAACTTCTGTACTCTTTTTTGTGGAAAGTCTAAATTTTCATACAGTTTCCGCTTTACTATAAAGTATTCAACCTCAATCTTTTCGATAGGATGATTGAACTGTTTGGAATAGAATTGTTTGTAAAGTAGTAACTGATCGGTTTTATTAATATCTGCTTTCATATACTTATTCCAACCCATAGTTGAAGTTTTGATATCATAAATTTTAATCACATCTCTTACCGTATCTTTTATTACTAAGTCTATATAACCTACAAACTTTAAATTATCGGAAAGTTCAAAGTTTAAGGGAACTTCTATTCCTAATAATTCGTAACCTTTTTTACTAAAATACTGAGCCCTTCTCTTTTTAAGAAAATCTAGTATCTGTACTCCATGCGTGTAAAATTCCACCATTTCCCCCTCAGTACAGAACATTTCTCCACCATTGGCTTTAACAATTTCTTCGAAGTTACGTTTCATTCTTGTCCTCAACATATCTTCAAGAGGTAACTGTTCTGCAACTTTGATGGTATCATTATACATTACAGTAACGAATGCTTGTATTACTTCATGCATCGAAGTTCCAAATAAAGTGTGAATACTATCGGTATAATCTCTAATACCATCAACGTACTGTAATTTCCATTGATAAGGACATTGTTTCCACAATGAGTATTGACTATAACTTATTTTTTTCAATTATATAACCATCTCTTTTAAATGACCTACTTTTAGGTCTGTTATTACTTTCGGTTTAACACTCACATCCAAGCAGAAACTAGCATCTTCTGAAACATTTTCTCTATAGTCTCCTATTTGGACGATTTTATTGGTAAAAAATGGATAGGTGAGATTCTTAAACAAATCCACATGAGTTTTAGTAAACCCAAATCCACAGTAAGACACCTCTATTAATTTACCATTAGCTTTATTCAATTCTTCTTTTGTTAAAAAATCCATAGTACCTGTTTTTAGGAATGTCTCCTCATCCCATCTTGCAACCATTGGTGTTTCACCCTTTAAATACCAGCCAGTACAAAACTTTTCATCACAATCTATCAATTTTTTCAAATCTTCAACACTAAACACTTGGTCTGAATCAATCCATATTATGGAATCGACTTGATTAATCAATTGATTTGGCTTTTGAAAACCACCACCAGCGGTTGCCAACCAATTTCTAGCATCATTATGTGTTCTGTTTTCTATAGTGACGATTGGTATATTTTTCTTAGCACACCAAGCTGATAATCCTATCCACTGTCCGAATAGTAAGGATGACACGCTTCCATATGTAGGTATACAGATTACAACTTTGTTTTTCATTTACCCCACTTACCATTCTTAACTATGGTAGCCATAATGCCATAATTACTCACATCTAAGTAAGCATCTTCCATAGGCTCATCAACAGCAGATTCTCTTTTACTCATCAACATATTTTTAAGTCTCTGTATCTTATCGTTCATACGAAACCATAAACCAGTTAATGCTAAATGAACTTCATCTGTTGTTTGCAACATAGTACCTACAGAGATATTACCAGGACCATAGTCATGTTGTTTTTTAAGGAACAATTCATATTGTTCTCTTTGTAATCTTTTAAATTCTGCAGTCATCTCTGGCCATTCCTTTTCCATCTGCTCTACAACAGGATGTACACTTTCCGTATAGGATACACTTTTAGATTCTTTTATATTTTTCATTATTATCCTCGATTTAACTATTAAAGCTACGAATTATTTTTGATAAAGTCAAGCTTTTTTATTTGTCTTTTGATTTTTTTATTGAGATAGTATACATAAATATGTTTTGGTTTTCTGGAAATGTAAAATATATTTTCATCACCTTCATCGAATCTTCTTTTCAATTCTCTACCATAAGGTCTCGCTTTTTGATTTAATGACCTAGCATGATATTCTTTTCCATCAACCATTAGTATTCTGGCCTTAGAAGTTTCACCTAAGTATTCAAAGTTACTGGCTTTGTAGATTACACCTGAATGTCCATAGTGTTGGTCTGCAAATGATACCACAACTTCAACATCAGTATTCGCTTTCAACCACCTTAGAGTTTTACCAACAAAATAACTCTCTGTATTCTTAGGTGTATCATCAATACAAACCAGTCTTCTCAGTTCCATACATCTATCAGGATTGATAGGATTGTATTTAGTAGCGGTAGCTGGCATGGATGGAATACCATATAACATCGCACCTATCATCTTGGGCAATCCAAAATTACCCTCTGTGTACAAACCAAAATGATGATATGATTGTATACCATTAATATTTTGTGAATAGTGGTGTTTTTCAATAAACCCCTTTACAGCCTTTCTATTCGTATACTCAACTGTAAAATCAGTTACACTCATAATCCTATCTTTCGACACTCCTGTTCTGTCTTACCATACTTCATAAGTATATCTATTAACTCTGATTGCCCACCATGTGATATGTCATACATCTCCACAGCATCACTAGCTTCTCTCATACTACATTGTAAGTGTTTTGAAACTATTTCGTAAACCCACTTTGGATATTTCATTTTCTTATCTCCTTTAATATACTTCAACCATTGTTTCCCTTTCGGAAATATGTTAGTATATAATTTGTAAACTATTTCTGGTTCTAAATCATACTTTTGAACTTCGTTAACAATGTCTATCCAATCCATTTTCATAGACAAAAATCTATTTACCATATAGTTAGACCAACTCTTTTTATCTTCATCTGATATATCATCCCAATAGTTAGGATTCTGTACATCAGTAATTTGTTTGATATGGTCGAATAATGATTTAGCCATCTAATTGTGATTTCATATTATCAGGAACTTTACCACAATTACCACATGCGAATGCTTGTATTGGTACTATAGTTTCTTTTCCTGTGGGAGAAACTATTGGTGAAATTCTTTTTAGGAAAAAACTTTGTATAAAAGTATAATTACCACATTCATCACATTTTAAAGTTTCTGCTTCTGATAAATCTAATTCTACTTGTCCTTTTGGTTGTGGCATTGGTTTTCGTGGTTTCATATTCATAGTAACCTCACTTAATTATTGTTAGTATTTTAACCATTGTAGCCATAAAGTTTATTTCCTTATCCACCACAACTATGTCATCTCTTTGCCCTTCAGCAAGAGTAAGTATAACTTCTGCAGTATGTCCTACGGCCCAATCATCTAATGTATCATATAATAGTCTAAACCCATCAGAGAAATCTGTAACTTTACTATCCGCCAAAAGTTTTCTTATTTTTTTGAAAGATTCTCTTTTGTTTTCCTTTTTTAGAATCTCTATCAATGTTATCTTATAATCATTTTCAAACATAGATTGTTTATCTATTACTAACTTTTCGTCTACAACCTGTCTTTGTGTTGCATTTATAACTCTTCTGATATCAGGATACCCACCATTAACTATTGTAGCGATATCAGAATTTTTGAATGTAACATTTTCGTTCTTCAGTATTTGACTTAGGTGTAGTGCAACATCTTTTCTATCAGGGGGTATTATTTGAAATGATTGACAACGACTTTGAATTGGGTCTATTACCCTCTCTACAAAATTACAGGTAAGTATGAATCTACAATGTTTAGAGAATGTTTCCATAAGATTACGAAGTGCAGCCTGAGCATTTGGTGTAATATAATCACACTCGTCTAATATTATAATCTTCATATCTTTGAATCCAATAGTAGAGGCAAAGTTCTTCACTTTAGTTCTAACTGTCTCTACATTATTTTCATCTGAAGCATTTATGTATAGATAATCACAATCTATACTATTTACCAACATCTTTGCAAGAGTTGTCTTACCAGTACCAGCTCTACCAAACAATAACAAGTGGGGCATATCACCACTTTCCAAGTAAATCCTTACTTTACTTTTTAGATGTTCGTTTCCAATATAATTTTCTAACTCTAGTGGTCTGTATTTCTCAACCCATAAACTATGTTCTATTGCCATTTTGTATTATTAACCTCAACTTTTGTTATTTCAACATCATGTTTGTAATTTTTAGGATAATCCATTATAGGATGTTTCATCATTTTTTTGAAGTATCTATTTTCTTTTTTATTACCAAGAAAATAAATGTATCTATGTTTACTTGCTTCTTTCTTTAGCCAAAAATCATGACCGATTGATTTCTTTAACTTCTCAGGTGCAGCTGAACCAAACTTAGAATACACATTTCTACTATGCATCCAATCACCACCTTCTTCAAGTCTGAGTGAGTATGTTGGTGCTAATTGAAAATCACCACAACCTTGATATATCCAATTTGTAGCTTGATATATAGCACCATCATGACTCTGTTCAGGATCAGCATATGATATCAGAACTTTTATGTCTGTAGCATATTGTTTCAACCATTTAAATGAAGATGATATTACATATGACTCTATGTTCTTTCCATATCCATCATGAATAAATAATCTTTTTAACTCTAAGATATTTTTATTTTCTATAATTTCTTCTTTAAATATTGAACCAATAACTCTTCTACCAACCGGAAACCCATAACATGCGACTCCTATAAAATCCTCTGTTTCACCACCAAAAAACTTATGTTCTGTAGATTTATTAAACACACCAAGCGTATATCTACAAGCAGAAAATTTTTTACTGTAGTGATTTTTTACAATCATATCTTTGGCCAGTTTTTTGTGAACTGGCCTTAAAGATATTTTTGTTTTATCTACATAAGATTCCATTTACACATCTGTTTCAGCGACAAGATAGTATGTTGCGTCATAGTCATCTATCTTAAAATTGATTCTGGCCAATCCTTCTGATGATACTTCTAAGGTTGCACTTTCACATTCTTTGTTAGCAACCAATACATCTTTAAAAAGATTTGCGTTGAAAGAAACATTATCAATCTTACTCACTTCATCTGTTTCAACAGGAAGAGTGACACGATTTGTGTTAATCTCAGCGTAACCAATTACAACCTTACAATCATTATCTGTAGTGATAATAGTAAAGTTATCTGTCTCAGGAAGTGCAGACTTACCAGCTATGAACTTATTCATAAATGAGGAATCAACTTTGATTTTCAACTCAAAGTTAGGTATCTCTTTTAAGTTCGGTGGTGTATTAATAACAGACAAATCAGAGAGCATATAGTTCACAGTTGATTTACTATCAGATAGTTTAAGTGAAACTGCCTTATCACCAACCTTCATCAAGTCCATCCCTATATTATCTGACAATACAGAAAGTAACTTAACTAACTGTTCTGTATTATACACACCCATTTCTATTTCATCAAAAGACCATCCATCCAACTTCAACTCACCAAGAAGATTTTTATCTCCTGTAATGAATCTCGTAGACAATTGGTTTCCTGTGCTCTTAATAACAACTGATGAACAATTACCGCCCAAATAGTATTTGTCGATAAACCTATTCAACATTATTTTTTGCATAACCTATTTCTCCTATGTTAATTATAACTATTGTTTAAAATCCCCAAAACTAAAAAAATCTTTCCATAGATGTTTTTTTATTAACTGGTTCATTCCATTTTAAAGTTTCATAAAAAAGTGTTATCTTTTTCTCAAGCATTTGTGAATACATTTTCTTATGGTCTATAAAAGTTTTTATGAAGTCTATTATTTGTGGAGGATCATCGTAACCCTTATATCCACAAGACTCCAAACCTAATTCATTTTGTTTTAAATAAACCCATTTTATCTTTTCTGCTTCTGATATAGGTTCGTATTTTCCATATACCCCAAAGTGTTTCATTAAATCATTGTAGTTTATCGCTGCCTTAACGTGAGCTGGTGAACCTTTTGCAAACTGAGTGAAGTTACCACTCTTTCCGGCACTATACTTTTTTAGATTTCTAACACCAGTGGGCATCGCTATCTTATCAAAATCAACTAATTTCATTGACTCTTTGAAGTTTATAATTCTTTCATCAATCTTATC
>TARA_R100001591_G_scaffold43858_2_pt1 | contig 18427 bp, 21 predicted proteins | sample TARA_R100001591 | Tara Oceans TARA_R100001591 (sample SAMEA2622725) | marine metagenome | biome: marine biome (ENVO:00000447); feature: surface water layer (ENVO:00002042); material: "saline water (ENVO:00002010), including plankton (ENVO:xxxxxxxx)" | depth 5 m
GTATAGATTTTTATATTTCATTTTTTAAAACTGTACTTAATTCTTTTGCCCACAACTCATGTCCTAACTCAGTAGGATGGTAATCTATAAGATCGTCTTGATTATATTCAGATAGATTAAATAAGAACTGAATAAACGATTTTTTTGTAAAGACTTCTTTATGTATTCTTTTATATTCATCTATAATATTATTTATATCCAACCTTTTTAATGTATTAGCTTCAGAAGATTTTTGATAATTAGAGATATAACTTTCTATTTCTCTTGCATCAAATAATTGATGTTTATCAGCATTAAATAATTCTTCTTTACTTTCATAAAAAGCATTAAAAAATAAATGACGTATATTTAAAGCTTTTAAAAAATTATGTAAAGTAATATTATTTAAACAGTGTCTGGTAATAAACTCTTCTTCATGCCAGTGGTTAAGAGTATATAATTTATAAAAAGCATTTAAATCATCACTTTTAGATTCCCAATGATCAAGTTCAGCTGGATATAGGCATTCCCATTCTCCGGTATCTTTTTCATTCCACTTATAGAAAAAATCTTTTCTTTCAGGTGATGACCAGCCTATAATTACAAATATATCTTTTGTATCATATTTATTTTTTAACTCTAAAATATCATTAATAGTACCTCTCAGTATTCTATCATTAGATGCTCCTGCTACTGAATTATTAATTACTTTGGTCTTTAATAACTTTCCTAACTTACCAGGCCATACTCTTGGTAATCTATATTTTTTATTTTTTGGATGATTAACATGTGCGTTATTAGTACCAAATAGTTTAGGATCAACTATATCTCCTGCTGTCCAGCTATCACCATTTGTATAAATTAATTTAGCCATTGTTTAGAGAATTTAATTAAATGGTTATTATTATATGAATGATCTTTAATTTTATAAGGAGATATTTCTTCAAAATTAGAAGTAAATATAGTTTTTAACTTCATATTTTGACTTACTTCTTTTACAAAACTTTCGTAATCGTTAAAAAATAAATCTATTTTTTCAGGTTCTAAAACTTTTTCTTGCAAATGCATTAAATTTATATCTCCTTCAAATATGTGTTGATATTCAGGAGATAATCTATTAGCACATCCAACCCATGTGTAGCTATAAGAATAATCTATAACATCTTTTATTTCAGCTGTTTTAGTTTTTCCATTAACTATAAGTTCTAAATTATCTTTACTTTTAATTACTATCACGTTTAAACCTTTCGAAACTTCTTCTACAGAGGGATAAAAATCTACTGATTTAACTTCATCTACTTCAGGATTATCAGTTTTTTTCCACCATTCAAAACTTACTTTTAATAGTATATTATTAATTTCATCTCTACCTGCTGTAAAAAATAACCCTATATGCTTACCATTTTTGCTAAAAAGACCCTGAGTAAAAAAAGCTTCTGATTTCATTCCTTCTAGATAGTATTTTTCATCAGGAGTAAATCTTATCATAAAAGTAAAATCTGTTGTTATAACATCATCAGGAGGATTAAAAACTAATTTGTTTTTATTACCTTTTAAAAATAAGTATGTATTTTCTTTATTTATTTTCATCTACTTAAAGTCAAGCAATATTCGTAAAAATCAGCTAATTCAGGAAATGTCTTACAGAAATCTGTACCTCTTCTTTCATCGTGTGCTCTAAAATAATTACCAAAGTTTTTTCTCTGGTTGGTCATATCTTTTCTACTAGTCATCCAGTCATACGATCTTTTTATTTTTTGTATTTCAACATCTGAAAATCCTATCAATTTATTATCAAATTTAGGAGTACCTAAAAAGTCTGCATGACTTGCACACCTTAAAACTTCTCTATCCCATTTAGAAGGTAATACTTGTAATGTTTGATGAGAAGGATATCTTAGATACGATGAATCTAAAAATACTGCTGAGATCCAATATCTATCAGTAGAAGCATATTCGTTTTTAAGTTGATATACTCCGTCAATAAGTTTATAGTAAGAAGGAACTGATAATCCGTTAAAAGTAGACATTATAGTAATATTGATTCTAGGACAAGCAGTCAATAGTTTATTCATATTATTCCACCATCTATCAAATATTAGTCCATTTCTGATATATTCTGCCTGTTCTCCCCAACCGTCTACTGATGTAAATACAATAAATTCATTTACTCTACCTTCATCTTCTATTCTTTTAACTTTTTCTATAAAATTATCTACTAGTCTATCTTCGATACCTAAATTAGAATTAATAGCTAAATTAAGTTTTTTATTAGGATCAGGATGTTCTATAATATAATCTAAAACTTTCCATGTATCTTTAGCCATTAATGGTTCACCTCCTGTTATTCTAAAAGTATGTAAGTCTCTATAAAGATCAGGCCACCATTTCCAAAATGCTTCAACATAAGGATTATGTTCTCTATGGTGGATAGGCATTTTATTATTATCTTGTAAATATTTTAAGTCGTTAAACTTATCATCAGTAGGATAAGCTCCATATTTTTTTGCTTCTTTTACCCAAGCAGAAGAGAAAGAAGGACCGCAGTATGAACATTTAAAATTACATGCATTAGAAAATGCGACCTCTACATATCGAGGATTGAAATCTGTTCTCCAACTAGAATTAACTATTTCGTCATAGTGCGGTTTAGACCACGATTCGTTAGATTTGAATACTCTATCTGAAAATCCAGATGAGTTATCTTCTACATTCCAACAGTAATCACATTCTGCTGGTCTTTTTCCTTCTAACATTTCTCTTCTTTTCCTTTTCTTGAAAGAAGTATTATGAAGTGCTGATGGGTTTCTTTTTAACTCTCCTACAGGTATATGATGAGTAGAAGGGTGGTGACAAGAATGAGTTTGTCCCATCTGTAGGTGCATAGTTACTTGAGTCCACTTTGCTAAGCACATACCGCACCCAACTTTATCTAACTTCTTTTTAGTATCTAGATAATCCGGATTAGTAAACGATATTTCGTGTGCTTGTTTACTCGAACTCATAATTTAATATTTAACATTTTAGCCCAAGGAGTAAGTTTTTCTTCTCCTAAAAATTCATATTTTACTTGCTTTATACCATCTTCTTTATAATTCAGTTGATCTTGTTGCATTTTTAAAACATACCTTCTTTCATTACGTGCAGTAGTTTCTCCTTTAGCCCATTTACCGTCTACTAAACCTTCGTCTTTATGTGGTAGACATCTCATTTTACCTTCTTTTCTATGAGGTAAAATAGAATTAGGTATTTTAATTTTTTCGTTTTTTATTTCAGTATTAGTTACTCTATGGATAGTTTTAGGATCATTGAAATCTAAATCTATAACTAAATCTTCTGAGGGAATATTACTATGTAGATTGGCTACTTCTTCCGATGATAACGCTCGGTCCCAACCAAATACTTTAGCAATATCTCCTTTAAAGTAAGCACCAGGGTGATCATCAGGAAACGAAGGAGAATGTCCTAAATACATTTTGCTATCTTTATATCGCATTAACCTACCTTCATAATTATAAGGAGATGGTGTTCCATAACCTCCTTTTGAATCTACTTCGGAACCGTTTAAGAATAAATGAGAGTTTCTTTCTATATCATCAAATACTGCTGTAACCCAACTCCATTGATTATCATATCTTTTTACCCACATGTAGTTATGCCCTTTAAACATATTCCAATACTGTAATGATAAAGTTCTAGAATTATTAAATGCAAATCCATAGTCATATCCTGGTATTCTTAAAATAGGAAACTCTACATATTTGTTATTTTTATCTCCTATTAAAAATATATCTTGTTTTTCGGGTTGATTATAAGCTCTACACAACATCGATATAGTATGCGATCTATGTGGTAAGTTTCTTATATTCTTACTGAGGGGTATTTCTGCTTTTGCTTTTCCATTAAAATGTAAATATTTTTGCTGATCTATCGTATCAAGGTAGGTATCATTCGTATACCCTTCTTTATAGCATCTCCAAAATAAATCATCATCTTCCATTCCCCAGTCCCAATATTCATTAGAATAACCATTAGTATTTTCAACCTGCTCTTTAGAAAAAACTACTGCTCCACCAAAATATTCATGATACTTAAGCTTATAGTTCATTTGTGAAATTTTAGTAGCTATATGTATAGGGTGTTTATCAGGAAAGGAATAATCTGCTCCACCGCCTTCTTCAGGTATCATATCTATATCATGCCATACTATATAATCACATCCTTCTTCTAATGCATGTTTTGCAGCTATATTTTTAGTTGCTCCTCTGTTAAATAATTTATCATCGGTTTGATGACAAAAATACATTTGGAAATCTATATTTCTATCTTTAAGATACTTACCTACTTTAGGTATGAACTCATGCATATGTAGTTCTCTATCTCTATATGGTACACAAACTCCTAGCTTCATAACTTCGCTTTTATATAAATAACCCTGTCTTGCTTTTTATAGTCTACTTCTTCAAAAGATAAATTAGATAATCCGTCAGCATCTGTATCATGATTATCTGTAAGTACCTCATTATTATATCTTAATTGATTCCATCTAGTAGATTTAGATTTCCATTTACCTTTAATGAATCCGTTATTGCTATGAGCTAACTTTCTAATAGAACTTGGTCTTCTATAAGGTAAATACTCTAAATGTTTAAATAATCCTCTACTTTTTACAATTTCGCAATTGACTATTTCTCCAGGATTATTATTTCCTGATAAATCTATTAGGTTGTAATCTTTTATAAATTTAGTATCATAAAAAGTTTTAAGATGGTTGCTACTTTTATAATTTTTAAAGTTTTGAGTTAAACTAAAACACTTGTTATTATGCAAGTCAACTATCTCTCTTTTTGTAAGACATTTATCAAATATAGAAAACTCTTTAATAACTCCTTTAAAGAAATCTAATTCTCCTTTTTTGCCGCCTAAGTAAAAATAAGGCTGCTCATTATAGTTAAAAAATGTAGTATCTATAGTTAAATTATCAATAAGTTTACTATTAATAAATAAACTAATTTTTCTAGATATTTTGTTGTAAGTAACTGTTAAGTCGTGTGTTATAGGTTTAGCAGATAAAATTTTAGAATACAAATGTTGATAACCTTGTCTATTATCGAAAAATTCTACTTGATACCTACTGAATGAAGTATAATTTATAGAAAAATCATATTCAGGTATATTAAATAAAGTAAATTTATCTACATCTCTTCTATGATTATATACCGGAGCTTCAGGTGTAAATTTAATATTAATTGTAAATGATTCATTAATATCTAAAGTATTTTTACTTTTAATATATGCATCTACTCCATTAAACTTCAAATCCGTACGAGGAGGTAAACTATCAGTCTGAGATACCTGAACTAGAGGTATATCATTTTTTATACATCTGTACCTTAAATCATCATCTTCAAAACCCCATCCCCAATATACATTTGAAAACCCATTTATTCTTTGAAATAGGTCTATAGGGAATAGGGTAATACCACCGAAATAATGCTCAAAAGGTAAATTATCGGTAGCAAGATGAATAGGAATATCAGAGTAGGAATAGTCTACTTTTTCAGGGAGCATATCAACATCGTGAAAAACTACGTAATCACATCGTCTTTTGACAGCTTCTTTGAATCCTATATTAAGTAATTTACCTCTATTGAATTCTTTATCATCAGCTTGTTCTGCAACAATAATATAATACTCGAAATCTCTATTCGATAAATACTTACTTGTATGGTCTATAAACTTTTCTAACTGCTTTTTCCTATTTCTATAAGGGACTATAACAGCTAACCTGTCCATTAGTCTTTCTTAACGTACTTTTCGTAGTACTCAGAAAGATACCATTGAGCTCTTTCGCTCCACTCAGCTTTGTCAATGTCTTCGAACCAAAAAGCTAAAGCATCAACAGATGCAGCTATTTTTTCAAGAGCTTTTACTTTTCTCTCTTCTAATAATTCAGCGTCGGTCTTTTTTTCTCTTCCAGCCATAATTTTAAATTTTAATAATTAATTTAGTTAAATAATTCCAATTTGAGTAATCGTTATAACTAATATAAGAAGTTTCTTTCAATTTTTCAACTAAAAAGTCACTTTTTTTTATATTTATTTTCCAATCACTATTTTTTATAGCATCATACATAATTTTATATTCTTCTGAATAAGAATACTTTTTATTATTATCTGCTACTTGTTTTATTCTATCTATACAAGTACTATCCCATTTAAAATGATGTACTTGAGTAAAACATTCTTCTACGGGTAATCTTTTAGGATGTTCAGTTCCCCAGCTATTTTTACCATTTTTAAATAAAGCATAATGCTGCCCCGATGTTATTTTTTGATCTCCCTTAGCCAAAGTTACTTTATTAGGACATGCTCCAGACATTGGATATCTAAAGAAACCCCCTAACGGAAATGCTTCGTAAATATTCGTTTCTCTCTCTACTTTTGGGAATATGCCATCTTTGCCTATTCTATCTAAAAAACCTCCGGTAACAAAAGATTTTCCTTGTTTTTCGCAGGATTTTATTATATCTTCTACATCAGTAGGATAAGCTTGTAACTCATCATCATCAGATATTATCCACCAATCATTTGGTTTACTTTTTCGAGCTGCATTATATATGTCAGTTACTCTTTGCCAATGATATTTTTTATCAGTTACTACCCAGAAAGGTTTGATATTTAATTCTTCTATTTCTTCTAATATTCCATCATTATCGTCTTGTCTGTAAACTACTACATATATTTTATCTACTTTATTCTCATAATGTTTGAGCATATGAGGTAATAAATGGGTATTTTCTCCTACTACAGTTATTAAATTAAGCACGTTGTAATAATGTTATTCCGGTTGAACTAGGTTTAGAAGGAAAGTTTCCTGTATTAAAAAAATTAAATTGCTTCCATTCTGAGTTTATTTCTTTTATAAGTTTTGCTGGTCCGTCAAAGTTTTCAAAATAATCTTTTTCATCTTCACTAATGATAAGCTCTTTTTGAAATTTTTCATCAGTATCATGTATTGAGATAATGCCGTTAGGTTTTACTATTTTGCTATATAATTCAAAATCATTTTTTACTTCTTTATAAGAATGCCCTGCATCTATATGCAAAAAGTCTATTTTAATGTCTTGTTTAATAAAATAATTATAGTAAGCGTTTTCAGTTGTTTCTTTTATAAATTTAGGAACGAATTGATGTCTAAAAAAACTATCTTTATCCTCGTAATTTATTTCACCTCCTACTCCATTGCAAGCATCTACTAAATAAGTAGCTCCTATATCTCCATGGTTATAATCTCTATTACCTTCAAATATACCTTGGTCATATAAGTCTATTCTAGCTTGAGTCATAATTCTAGGTATAAATCCTCCACCACTACCTAAACAAACGCATACTTTAGCTCTCATCAATTGTATTATAGAGTAAATTAATAATCCATCTCCTAAATCATAATCTGATGCTCCATGAGTCCATCTATATTTAACAGGAGTAAACGTTTTTAAGTCTTTACCTTTAACGTCTTTTATCCATCTTTCATCATTAGTAATAAACTGTCTAATAAATTCTTTATCTAAAATACCCATTATTTATTAATTATACTGGTTAAGTCTAAGTTAGGTAAATTTATGCAATTAAGCAAATGATTTATCTCTGAATCATAGTTTTGGTCTGCTTTACTATCCTTTATCCAAGATTTCAAAGGTCCGTAATGTTTTAAATATAAACCAGATTCTTTTAATTTCCAAATACCTTCGTTATTATCTTTGCCCCATTCCCATTTTTCACAGTCCCAATCAGTAGATATTAAAGGTTTATATTCTATATTTTCTTTATCCATCAAATGTTTTAAAAGCAATTGCTCGGCAAAAATTAAATATTGAGGATGAGGGACTTCCATTTTTGTAAACTCTTCCATTATACTTAAACTTAATTCAGCATATCTATTTGTAAATTTATAATCAGGTAAATTTAAAAATGCTACATTAACTGATTCGGTTTGCCATCTTGCTTTATACGTAAGTTTTTTAACGTATTCGTCTAATGAAGTCGGATAATATCCTTTACCTACTTCTAAATTATGAACATAAATCTTATCTAAATCTAAATATTTTTTTATAGGTTTATAGATATGAGTATCATTATCCATCAATATTACATGCTCTTTAACTGATGATAATACTTGAAGTTTTGAAGATGCCCAAAAGACGCTTTTATTTATTTTTCTTGGATTAGGAATAGGAAGTATTTTATGCCAAAAATCTAATACTTTTAATTTATCTAAAGCATCTATAGTAATATCATCTGCGTATAATACACAAGTATCTTCAGGGTGGTTTCTTCTCCAAAGGTTAACAGATGCTAATAATAATAATACGTTAAGCTTACTATTAGTATAAAAATCGAAAGAATTTTGATTATCTTTTATATTTTCTAAAACCCAAATTATTTTCAAAACTTTTTATTTATTTTTTTTAACAACTACCTGATGCTATAACTACTCCACTTCCGTTAGTTTGAACAAAATCATTACCAGCTACCTGTATAAATCCTGCTGTAACAGTAGATGATAAACTATCGTTAGTACCTATAGTATCTCCAATTACAGGTATATTTCCTTCGGCATCTCCATTATAGAAGTAAGTAGTACCAACTGAGCTTGAACAAGCAGCAGCACTATCACCTCCTAATACACTACCATTAAATGATGGGAACGTAACAGAACCTGTATCGGCATGAGTAGTTGTAAAGTGAGCGTGATAATTATTATGATCTGCTATTGAAGCATCAGTTAATGTAACTGTATTATTTGTACTAATAGATGATCCACCACCACCTGCAGCTGTTCTCCAAGAATCAAAAGTATGAGGATAATTAGCTCTAGCATGTAATGTTATAGAGGCAGCAGATATATCTAAGTTTTTAACTGTAATAGTAGAAGTTGATGCTGCTACTGAGTATGGGGCATTTATTTGACAAGTTCCACCATTACCAGGTACTACGTTACCATAAAATACAGAAGCTCCTTGAAGTATCTGTATACCGAAATCTTCAGGTCCTTGAGATGGATGAAAATCACTAAAAGCAGTACTTTGAGAAATATTGCTTGCTCCTTCATCTATCGCATTAGACCAACTTGGAAAAGTTGATGCTGAGATATCGTTAGTACCGTATATAAATCTTGCCATCTATTTTACAGTTTCTATTTTTTCTTCTGCTATAAATCTACTTAAATATTCGTATAATCTTTTATAACAATATTCATATAAATTATCGAATGCTTTCAAATCTATTACAGTCCTTTTTTCTTTTTTAGTTCCTTTTAAAACGGTTTTTTGTTTTATTACCTCTCTATATTTTATTACTTCATCTCCATTTTCATCAAAGCTTACATAAGGTACTTTTTCAATTACATCTTCATCTCCATATTCTGGTATGTCAACCTCTCTTTGTTCAGCTACTTGACTCTTTATATACTGAGACAATTCTAATTCTTTACCGTCACTACTAGGAGAATCATAATACATAATTTTATTTTGCACTAATCCCTCCATAGGTCTTACTTCTTCTTCTAGATATACTCTATTATGTCTAATAGCATGTTCTCTATCTATCCAATACGTAACTTGAAATCCAAGTTGCGCAGTTACTTTATTGAAAGAAAATCCTTCAACTCTTACATATAGTTCCTGAGTCGGGCCTTGACTCGTCTCAAGATCAGCGTTTATAATGAAACCCATATTTTATAACTTATTTGTTTTTTAATTCTTCTATTTCACCTTTTAGCTCTTTAATTGCATTTACTAAAATAGGAACTACTTTAGAATAATCAACAGCTAAATGAGGATCTTCTCCATTCAAACCATCTACCTCTTTTACTAATTCTGGAACTATTTCTTGTACTTGCTGTGCTATGAATCCTATATCTTGCTGACCGTTAAATTTATCTTTCCAGTTAAATTGTCTCGATTCTAATTTTAAGATGTGATCAAGTCCATACTCTGTATCCTGAATGTTAGTCTTTAATCTTTCATCAGAAGCTACAGATGTAGAGAATGCTACAACATCAGCGTTAGCGTGAAATGTACCGCCGTCTGAAAATCTAAAATCTTCTACGTTATCGATTGCTACTTTAATCATAGCATCAGTACCGAAGTCTAAATATTCGTCGTTAGCGGCTGATCCAACCTTAGCTACTCCTAGTAAATTATTTGAATTTGCGTTTAAATCTCCGGTTAGAAGAACAGATCCGGAAACTGAGTTAAGGGATGCATTGGATCCCGAAACTATTACTTTTTTCCAATTTGGCATAATTTTAAGTTTTATGGTTGGTTACTACAATAGCCCACTTCCCCTTACGGGGCCAATAAAGCTTTACCATTATAAATAGCCATTATAATATAATAAAAAAAGCCTAATAAAACTAATTTGCCAGTAAAAAATTGATTATTATACGTAAATAAAGATATCTCCGTTATCTATCCTTATATTACCATAGTGATCTGCTTGAGATCCAGTAGCTATATCTGAAGATCCAGATATTACTCCTGCTATAAAATAGTTAGCTGTAGTAGTTGTAGAAGAGGCAGCAGCACTTCCTATTGCTAATCTTCCATCATTAGAATTAAAATCTCCATTCCAAAATAAAGCTGAACCTGAATTGGCTGCTCCTTCAGAACCTCCAAAGATTATTCCTGATTCATCAGTAGCAGTACTCGATCCTGAGTTAAGAAGAATAAATTTATCTTGTACGTTTAAGTTAGATACTTGGTTTTCTATAGTATCTCCAGTTACAGTTAAGTTTCCTGTAATAGTTGCATTTCCTGTAACAGTTAATAAACTTCCATCAAATGTTAGATTAGCTTCTCCATTCATAGAGGAACTATTAATAGCAGTTAAAACTCTATTATTAAGTCCGTTGTTTATCATAGAAGTTCCAACAGTACCATCATCAATCTGAGAGCGTAAAGTTCTACCAACATATTGATAGACTGACATATAAACATATTGTGATGTTGTTGGAGCTTCACCACTATTCCAAGTTAGTACTCCAGTTTTATAATCGAATACATAATTATCATCAGTTATAGCATCAGTACTTATACCTCCTGCTGTAGCAGATGTATCTTTAAATACTACAGCTTTATACCCCGTAGTGCTTGCTTCAGCATTTCTAGTACTATGAGCAGCTATAATGTATTTAGGAGAAACGAAATTAGTCTGTTGATCTGATTCGATTAACTGGTCAGAAGAAACTCCATCAGTAGGTGATGATGGATCGGCTGTAGTAAAGTAGTATACCTGTCTATTACCGTTACCTGCAGGTTTTAATTTTTTTCTAAAGTGATATTTTAATACTTCTACATTAGGTGCTAAAGTTGGATTTACAACACTTCCTGAGATGATACCACCGTCTTGGGTTGATCCACTAAAAGCTAATTGAGAACTACCAGAAGGAATAAGACCATCATCTGTAAATATTTCACCTGCACCTAGGTCAAATACATCTGTAAACGCTTCTTGAGCTAAAGTAAGTTCATCAGTAGTAAACCTCCTGCCTTGTAATAATCGTTCTGATCTGTTATTTGAATTATATGCCATTTTTATTCCTCTTTATTACGATACTGATACTGTTATTTGTTCTAATGTATTTGATGGTGTACCAGTATATCTGATTAATAACCAGATTTTATCGTTACTTCCATTTATTGTTTGACCTACTGCATTACTTAAACCTAATGTCAAAGTACCTGATGAATTAGTAAGAGATGAAAAGTCTGCTTGAATATCTACGTTAGCATTAAATGGATTCAATTGTGTACTTGCACCTTGATTATCTAATGCTCCTCCATATGAACTATTTCCTTTAACAGCATCAAATATGATTGTTCTTGCATCACCACTATTAGCCGGTAATTGATTTTCAAATATTACTCCTATAGCTATTTTATTACTAGTTGTAGTATTAAAATCTACAAAGTCAGAAGAAGAGTTAGGATCTAAATTTATAGTTAAAGTACTTTGGTTTGAACTAGCACCAGTTTCAACTTCTCTTAAATACCACTTATAATGAGAAGCACTAAAACCACCTGTAGGGTAAAAGTAACCATTAGCTGATTCTGGGTTAACTAAGAATCCAGGTTTGACCTGTAATCCTTTTCCATCTCCTAAAGCTAATTTATCTGTGCTTGTCCAAGCGGTAGTTAATCCTGTAGGAGAACTAATTACTCTTCTATATGTTTCGTTAGTAAAATACTCTATCAAGGTTGTAGAGGCTGTTCCTCCTCCAAAGAATCCCATAGACCCACTAGCAGCTGGTTGTCCAAACGTACCGGCAGTATGAATACTTACTGTGTTAGTTTTTAAAGTAGATTGAGAAGAAGCTCTATTTCTTCCTTTGATAGCTAAAGTAAAATCAGTATCAGCAAAACCACTTTCACTAAAGGTAGTTCCTGATCCTGTTAAAGTATATGTTGCATCTATATGAAAATTATCAGTCCTGAAAGGTACTGATGAAGTACTTCTTACTACTCCACCTGTGCTAAATACTGCATTAGCTGTTTGTATAGTTCCACCTGATGTTGATAGTGTATCTATTCCTGATGTATTACTTACAGTAACATTTGATGGTGTTGGTGAAGTTACCGTTACGTCTCCTAAAGTAGTAGAAGCAGCATACATAGGTTCGAATAATCCACTAGCAGTTGAAACTAATTTATACGTACCTGATTTTACATGAGGTACTCCAGATAAAGAACCAGAAGTCAAAGTTAAAGAACTTACTGATGTAGAACCGGTACTTAAAGTTTGAGAACCTATATTAGATTCTATATTATCTACAGGAGCCCAGAATATAGTCTCACTTGCAGTTTTAGTTACAAAATTAGCTTGAGATCCAGTAGCTATACCAATAGTAGTATTAATAGTATAAGTACCGGATGATGATACACTTGTTAGAGATTGATCAGTCCAGTTGACTAAGTTTTTAGAGAAGACAGAAGCAAATTTTCCATCTTGAAAAGCTGCAGGTATTACTGCTGGATTAACTGTTTCTATTTTAGCTAAAGTTACTCCTCCTGATGTTCCGAAAGCAGACTGAGTTAAGATAGTAGCTGAAGAAGAAGCTTCAGATTGCTCATCTGATCCTGTATTAGCAAATACAAATCCATGAGACCCGCTTACTTTGAATGCAGATGCACCCCCGCTATCTAATCCTCCTAGTCCAAATAACTGAGCGTCGGCGGAAGATGATACTGTTGTTGATCCTCCTGCTACAGAAGTATATGATATTAATGGTGTTGTAGATTTGTAAATAGTTCTACCTGGAAATAAGGTACCTCCTACTTCGGCAAATCCTTTAGTAATTAAATAAGTTATATCATCTATGTCTTGATCTTGAGGTACATTACCTGCAATAGAGTCGGTAGAACCGAAACTTTTATTTTCACTTATAGAGCTATAAGTCTTAGTATTAGCAGTTGGATTTGCTGCAGAAGAGGAAAGAAGACCAGCTATGAATCTTAAAATTTCACTTACATGAGTAGTATTATCAAAGTTATCAAAATAACTTCCATCTAAATTATTTCCCCATTCATTAGATGTAGGGTAACCATTTTGAATATTATTAGTAAAGATAGCTGTAGATGATGTAGCAGCTGTTTGTACATTTAATGAACCAGTTATGCCTAAGCTACCTGTTATTTGAGCTGAACCCGTAAATGGAAAAGTATCTCCACTACTATTTAATGCAAAAGAAGCTGTTACTGCGTGAGATGCAGAAATTACTGTACCATCTATACTTGCTGAATTTACATATGATGCTGTATTTGCAGTTATTACAGCTCCATCTACGTTGGCTCCAGCTACATAAGAAGCTGTATCAGCTATAACAGCATGAGATGAAGAAACTTCAGTAACACTTTCATGAGAGGCTGTAACTGCATACGAGGCACTTACTATAGTTAAATCAAAAGTACTACCATCTCCTTTTGTAAAAGTTACTACTTGTGTTGAACCTGAATTAGAAGCTGTTGTGATTAAAGACCCTGTATCTCCTCCTCCTGCATTAACTGATGCACCGTTTAAAGTAATTGATCCTGTAACGTCTAATGAACCAGTTACTACCTCAGATCCACTAACAACTAATGAACCGGTTAGTACTCTAGCATCAGCTAAATCACCAGATATCTGTTTTCTTGAAATTATTGCCATTTTACGCTTCTAATTTTCCTGTTATCATATACTCATCGCTAGCACTTATAGTGTATCCTAGCTGAGTAGCATTAAAAGTAATTACTACATTGACTCCGCTCTGTGCCACTGATGTTACTGCTTCTTTTTCTACAGCTACTCCATTTATAAATATCGTGAAATCATTGATACTTTGAGTTGGAAACCCAGTTGGTACTGTAGCTAGTGAAGTAGATACAAAAGTTGCTGTTGCAGAACCAGTATTTACTGTTACTGTCTTGCTATTACTAGTATGAGCATTATTGATTACAGAATATGCTTTTTGTTCATCTGTCATAGTTTCTATAGTTTGTTGCACTAATTTACCAGTAGTAGATACATTATCGTAAAAACGAACTGCTAAGGAAGTACTTCTTGTTGCTGAAAATCTTTTAGCCATTATAAATCATTTATATTTACTACACTTTCTAATCCGAATATTACAGCTCCTTTGCTAAAATATTTTAAATTACCTTGTCTTATAGTATTAATAGTATCCGGTACTATATGTCCCATTAAATTTATATCAAATTCAGTTTTGACCGTTCTGTCTTGACCTTTTACTAATTCAGTAACCATATTAAAGTCATTTATCATAGCTCTAAAACTGAATCTTTCAGGATTACCCCAATATGAATCAGAAGCATAGTTTATTCCTTCGATAATCTTATTCATTTGCTCTATAAATTGAGTAAATATCATACATGAATAAGTAATATTTACATAATCAGGTACTGCTACAGCATAATACTCATCAACTGGTGTTCTATTATTTAATATAGAGAATCTATCGTATTGATTTTTTTTGGACCACTTCTTTTTAAATACTCCAAAGTTATGAGGATTATTAGCATCCATCTTGTTTCCTAAGTTCCTATTCTTAGATATAGTATTTCTTTTAATTAGTATAAGAGGTAACTGTATTTTCCCCTTTTCATCACGGTAAAACCCGTCGCTTTGCACAGTTTTCCATCTTTCCGGTGAACCATATAGTACAGGTACAGCTTTAGTGTATCCCTTTTGAATTACGCTTGGTTTAATAACGTTATTGAAATAGTAAAATATAGCTTCATCTATATCTCTTAAACCTAAAGTAAAAGGTTTTACATTATCATTCTTAACTGAGCGTTGTTGTTCTCTTTTTTTACGGTCAGTACTACCAGGTTTTTTAGCTTCATACCTTTCTACCTTATACGGTTCAATAGTATCTACTCTTTTTTGCCTCTGAGATTTAGGATTTATGTTTATATCGTCTGCCATATATTATAAATAAGTAGTTCCTTTAAAATCTATACCTGTTGCTTCTTTTCTTGTCATATGAGTAGTACAAATTATAGATAAACTGCTACCAAATTTTTCTCCATAGTTGGTTAAGTTATAAGCTTTATCTCTTCCTACGAATAATTGGTTTTCTGTAACGTTATCTACTTCGTAATAATCTTCATGCCAGTTTATTATATCTCCAGCTTCTGGAATAACCGAAGAATCTTTTAAATCTTCTCTTAAAAATGCAAAAGATACCTCTCTTTCTAAATCAGGTAATGTAAAATCATTAATATCTATTACTTGATCTCCTCTAGTTATTAAACAATTTAGTTTAGCTGGTTCAAAGTAAGTTTTATTCAATGCTTCTCCGTATAAATTAGCTACGGTATCGTCTAAATTAAATTTATAGTAAATTACTTCCTGTTCTACTATATCTTTTAGTAGTTCTCGGTTTATATTTACTAATAAATCAAAATCTCTATTACTTCCAAACAACATTACTTCTCTTCTATAGTATTTTGTGCTATTTCTACATCTTTTATAAAGTTGTATTTGTTCATAGCGTTAGTTTTAAAAGCTTCAAATGCTTCTGCACCTTCTTTCTGTGATATCAGCTTTACTTTAAATGTCTCTTTATACTCTCCATCGCCAGAAGCTAACGTTACTGTTGTAACTCCAGGTAATGCTCTTAATAGTTCAGCCAAATCACCTACTTTTTCGCTTCCGTCGAATATTATTTGTACCATACCTTCGTATGGAGTATAGTTTATCTGTTCTTTTAAAATATCTAATAGCTTCATTAACCAATATATATAGTCATAGGTACACCACCCAGTGCATCATTTAAAAATTTAGTATTATTTGCTTGATTTTCCAACTGGCCTGATATAGAAGCTGTGTTTAATATCTCTCTAAGTTCGGTTACGTATGCTTCTTTCTCACTTCTTACATCAGCAAGTAGATCTGCTTGGTTTAAAGTAGCTTCTGCACCAGGAACAGGTACTGTTTGATACTTTCCCCTTACATACGCTAACATTTCTTTAGCTAAACTAGAAGCATATTTAAATATCCATTGTCTACCTATAGAGTTTATTTCAGAATATATAGGGTTATTAGTAGGAACGTTAGATATGTTAGTTATTAAGTTATTATCGTTATTAGAATAATATGATCCACCGGATCCTTGTACTCCTCCTACTAATTCAGCACTAGAAGTTATATTTAATCCATCATCTGTAAATCTTTTTTCGTTTTCAATATAATAATCTATCTTTAATGAACCAGATTCTTTAGGTATAGGAAATATCCTTAGTTGATTATTGTGTACTTCAAAGCTATATGCCGATCTTCTTATCTGATCGTTAAATTCTATAGCTTGAGTCTTTAAAATATCGAAAGATGCAGGCATTAATAAGAAATTTACACCGGGACTAAACGATCCGAAGTCAAAAGCATCCATAAGTGATTGAATACCTGTACCTGTACCTGCATAAGGGTCAAAAAATCTTTGTATAGCTGGTGGAGCTTGGTAATATATCTTTCTTATTTCTATTCTACTGTTTACTCCTTGTGAAGTAGCCCATTCTTGTAGGTCGTAGTCTTGAACTGAGCTAGTTAGGTCTAACATTCCACTATGTAAGGTAGTTTCACCGCCTACTCCTGCTTCCATACCGTATTGTTTAGATATTCTTACGCTATTCTGTAAAGAAGGTCTTATTAAAGTAGTATTTACAGCAGATCCTTGTATTCCTCCTTGTAGTCCACTAAAGGATTGTGCTATTTGCTGTTGATATACTTCAGTACCGTATGTAGTTACAGCTTCTTCGAAACAAGCAAAGAAAGAACCTGACTGTAGCTCAACATCCATCATAGGAAACCCTAATTTTCTTGCACAAAAGTCAGCTACCTTAGGAGCATCTTTTTGAAACTCTAAATCATCATCGTAAAATCCGAAAGGAGTCATTTGACCTGCTATAAAATCAGCAGTACCGTCATATATTACTATATTTGCCATATTTTATTATTTAGATACTAAAAAGTATTCTACTGTTGATACAAGATCTACTGGTTGTGCTTTTACTTTTACAATATTATCGAAACTCCCTGTAGCTACGTTTTGGAAACTTCCAGTTAAGAAAGTATTATCAAACATAAAACTTCCTGAGGCTCCTACTATCATATTATATGTCTCATTAGAAGAAGATAATTGTAATATAACTGAACCTGTAGAGTGATTAGTAAATCTAAAATAAAGTAAGCTACTGCTAACAAATTGTCCTGCTCCTTCTCCTCCTGAGAAGTCAACTACATCGGTAAAAGAACCTGAAGAAATGTTAAAAGTTCTTTCATCATGGAAACTAGCAGAAGGGATATTGACTTCAAAGTCAGTTCCTCTTTCCTTACCTTCTATTTTAACTCTTTCTCTTATATTGTAATTTAAAGTTGCCATTATATATCTTTTTTTATAAATAGTTAAAAAAAAAGAGGCCCGAAGGCCTCTCTTACTTATTCTTAACCTTTCTTTTTCAGAATGTGGTATAAGACGAAGGCACCTACTAGTCCTAGTAAACCTTCAGCATTCAATCCACCTAATATTTCCATGATATTATCTACCACTGAAATTTCAGGCCAGAACGGAATGTTAGCACCTTTGAATAGTACTTCAAGTACAACCCCCAGTGCAATTAAACTTACACCGATTTCTGTTAGTTGATTGGCCCAAAAGCCTATCTTCTTTAAAAAATCCATATTTATTTGGTTTTTAGTTAGACAAAAGATAACTGTCCGACTTCAATTAAGAAAGGAATTCCATGTTTATAAATAGGCAAAAAAAAAGCGGCCCAGAAGGACCGCCTTTCTCTTAAAAAATCTATAGATTAATCTTATAAATCATTCATATCTGAAATAAAGACTTTTCCGTAGAATTCTGGTCTAATCATCTTCTTAGCATATCTAGT
>TARA_R100001591_G_scaffold39473_1_pt1 | contig 18341 bp, 18 predicted proteins | sample TARA_R100001591 | Tara Oceans TARA_R100001591 (sample SAMEA2622725) | marine metagenome | biome: marine biome (ENVO:00000447); feature: surface water layer (ENVO:00002042); material: "saline water (ENVO:00002010), including plankton (ENVO:xxxxxxxx)" | depth 5 m
GTTATTGGTGATCCTGATATTGTAAACTCTGATCCTGCTTGTGCAATGCCAACTTGTGTAACCGTGCCACCAGAAGATGGGGTTACTTGGGTGAAGGTTATAGCCGCACTTCCAATCGAGCCACTATCTGTCGTACATAATTGAAAAGAGTCTGCGTTAACACTGCCCTCCTTAACGATTATCATTTGACCTGCCAATTCATCTACAGTGTCAAAGTCTGGGTCACGACTTGCTGTGCCACTTGCTACAACTTTATAAATACCATTTTGTGTGTTGTTAGATTGATCTTTAATTAAAACTTTGTCATCTGTTGCTAAAGTAACTCCGTCTAAAGTATCATTGTTTTGTAAATCTTGTGTTAGATCAATATTACCTGTGGTTGCGGCTCTAACAATAATTCTTGTTTTTAATCCTGTAATTAAATTGTCAACATACAGTTTCGTTGCCGCTTCATCATTTTGGCTCGGACTTCCTAATCCCACGATAGAACCCCCTGTAATTGCAACATTACTAGAAGCTTGTGTTGATATTGTACCAAGACCAAGATTTGTTCTTGATGTAGAAGCAGATGCAACATCTGATAAGTTAGATGCTTTTACTAATTTTGCATCAAGAGAAGTTTGTACATTTTCTGTAACTGAGTTAATTCTAGAAAGTTCTGTGTTAGTAACATCTCCATTGCCAATTTTAGTTGCATCAATTCCTGTTGCTACTTGTGAATTAGATATTGTTCCTGTTAATGATGATGTTGGATAATTAGTTGCATCTGTTAAATCAAATGCAGGAGTAGTGTCAGTACCACCAAGAGATAATGTTATTCCGCCATAGTTAACAGAGTTATTAGAAAGAGAACTATTAGGAATGTTAGATAGGGTGTTGTTTGAAGCATTGATTGTTTTATTAGTTAAAGTTTGTGAACCTGTAAGTGTTGCTACTGTTGAGTCTATTGCCATAGTAACATTGTTACCAGATGCACTAGATGTTAACCCTGTTCCTCCAAGAATACCTAATGTTTCACTATCAAGATCAATCTCAATAGCAGTTGATCCATCTGAAACATCTAAATTTTGACCTGTAATTTGTGTGTCCACATAGCTTTTTACTGATCCTTGCGATGGAGGTAATACTTGGCTTGTGCCTAAACTTGTATCGTGAATAACAGGAACAGCAGGATTAGTAAAAGGTGAGCCAACATATACTGCTACAGTTGTATCACCAGAATTTATTGATCCGCTATCAAATGTAAATGTTACAGTAGTGTTAGGCGAAGAAAAAGATGAAGTAGCAATTTTGCCAAATAGTGTACCGCTTGCAGTTCCTATAATTTTTACTCTTCTTCCTACATGATAATCAGAGGTAATGTTAGAAGCTACAGTTACAGATGTACTAGATGCTCTAGTAAATGTTGTAGTCTGATCTCCGTCTCCTAATAAAAACCATTCTTTGTCATTCCAAACAGTTCTTATATCTTTTGCAAACTCCCTCAATGCGTTGTTTACGTCTGAGGGTGACATGCCCTCAGAAATATTAACACCATTAATAGAAGTGTTATTACTTGCTGTTGTACTAAAATTACTTACTGTCATCTAATTGCTCCAATTTCATTTATTTGTGGATTTATTAAAACTTCTTTTTTTCTATCTTCATCAAGTTGTTTTGCTGTACTGTTGATTAAAATAGATAATTCTTTCAATCTATTTTCATTTAAAAAATTACTTGTCTTATAAGCATCTTTGCTAGAAATTTTGTAAGGCTGAGATAATAATTTTGCCACAAAATCATTTTGACCTATTTTAATTATTGCACCTGTAAATTTAGCAGGTTTTAATGGGCTTGCTAATTTACTTGCTAATTCTCCAACTTGTATTTGACCGCCAACATCTGATGATCTGTCAATCAATCTAGCATACAAACCATAGTTTTCTAATTTAGCAACATCTTCTGGTGTAAAAACTAATTTCATTATGTTTTCATTTTTGTATATTTTATCCATTCCTGCATACAATTTACCAAGATCAATAAATTCTGTACCACCTTTAGGGTCTTGAACAGTTGCATCGTCTAATATTTTTTTATACATTCCTGCTTTTAATGATTTTACAAATGCTGAGTTTTTACCACCTTGCGAATCTATTAAATTTTTTAATGAATCAAATCCTTCATCAGAAATTACGACCATTCTTTGAAAATTACTTAAATCTTTACTAACAGCTTGTGATAATTTTGATTTATCTAATTTAGAAATAGCTTTTTGATATTTTTCTAGTGATGCTATTTGTTTATCATCAAAAATTAATTTTGTAGTATCTTTGTTTAAGTTTATGTTTTTAACAAATTGATTTAATTTTGTTGTATCATTTAGCATTTGATACACATAAGCATTTTTAAGTGTATTAAATTCTTCTGGGGAAACTAAACTTTTTATTAGTTTAATTTCTGATGGTTGCGTATTACTAAAATATGTTTTAACAACATCTTCTGGTGTAGATGATTTTAATGCTTTAACAATAAATGGAAGTTTTAAAGTATTTTCTCTGTATAAATTAAATGCAGATGCGTTTTTGTACAAATCTAATGCTTCTTGGCTACCTGTCATTGGACTATCCATAACAGACTTCAGTGAGTTGTATAATTCACCTGCTAGTCTTGATACATTTTTATTATCTGATTGTTGCAAATTAAATAATCTTGTTCTCAGTGCTTTCATTTGTTCAAATGGCTGAAAGACTTGTCCTTGATATTGAATTTTAGAAACTGTTTTGTCTAAACTTTTAATTAAATCTATTTCTTTTTGTATGTCAGCAGGTATGTCTTGTATGTCAGCATATTTATCTGCCATTTTACTTGTCTTAATAATAGGTGCTTCAATACCTTCATCTGTTAATTTAGTACCTACAACTTCATTTTGAAATTGTGGTTTTTTTTTCATTATAATTGCACGTTCAAGTTGACTTGCTGTGTTTTGCAAATCACTTAAATCAAATGAAAAATCATCACTGCTGTTTATAGCTTTGTTGTATAAATTGTTTCTTTTATTTCTAGAAACATTTTTCCAATTTTCTAAACCTTTTGTTAATGCAGAATTACTATTTTCAAAAGAGTTTACAATTTTACCACCAAAATTACTTTGTACTTGTTTTAGTAAATCATCTTGTTGTAATTTTAATATAACATCTAATTCTGATTCACTAAAATTAGCAGGGTTAAAATCATCAGTAATTTTACCAATAGAATTTTTAAGTGATAAAACTTGATCTTTTGTTAAATCACCAACTATAGAACCTGTTTGTCCTGTTTGTGTAAAGGTTGAAAAAATTACTGGTCTTTTAGCAAGTTGTCCAATGGCTAATGGTTTTAATAACTCATCATCAGCAAACTTTGTAATACTATCTGCAAAATCTGATGTGTTTATAGATTGAGATACACCGCCTCTACTTAACATTTTAAATGTTCTTATTGCACCTCTTGTTACAGCATCAAATCCTGCCGCTACACCGCCCTCAACTAATGCTTCATTTATTTCATCTTTTACAGGAGGCACATCATATCCTCTGTATGCTTCTAAACCTGTTTCAAGACCACTACCAACCATAGTGCCTACACCTGTACCTGCTATTCCAAATCTTGAACCAAGAATACCACCAACAGTTTCACCAGATGCTAAAGCACCCATAATTTCTGGGTAGTTAACACCAATATCTAAAAAACGAAATTTGTCATTAGGATTTTTTTTGTAAACAAGTTTTACTTCATTACTACTTGGTAATGTAATTTGTGTTAGAACACCATTAGGATATTTGTTTGCAAACTTTTGTTGCTTTGCAGTAAGTGTTTTACTTTTTGCTAAATCATATTTAAACCATGGGTCTGTCAAATCTTCGCCAATTTGAAAATCACCTTGTAAAAATCTTGTAGCCTCTTCATTACGCATATCATTTTTGCGTTGTTTTTCACTTTCGTTTGTCATTAGGCTTGGTGTACCCATAACTAATGATGCAAAGTTAGGGCTAAATTTATCTTGTTCCTGTGTTACAGTGTTTGTAGGGGCAACTATTTGTACCATTATTATTCTGCGTCCATTATTATATATTGAGTGCCATTAAGTTTTTGATATGTTGGCATACCATTTTCATTTAAACCTATAAATTTATCATTTTTTTCTATTGCAATATCTACAGGCTTACCACTAACTGAAATTCCTCCTCCTGTTTTTCCAACATTATCCATCATAAGTTTGTTAAAGTTATCTAAACTTCCTGTGTATTCATCAAGCATACCTTTAACTTCTTTGCTGTAATCATTTAAAATTTGTCTTTTTGTATCTCCATATTCTTTTAATGATTGGTCGCTTGAATAATAATTTTCTATTGCATTAAGTATTTTTTCTTGTGCTTCATATTCTTTTTCAAAAATGTTAAACATTAAATTATTACCCTCTCTTGTATTAGAAACTTTAGGGTAATTATCTTGCAACATTTTTAATTCAGCTTTGTTTAAATTTACGAGACCATCTGCTAATTGTCTGACAAGTTTGTTTTGTGCTGCTTTAAAATTTTCTCCCGAACTAGGGTTAATAAATTCGTTTTTACTACCTTCATCTAATCCAACTAAATCTGCTATTTGACCTGCAAAAATTCTTGTATCTGCAAATGCACCTGTTTTAAAATTATCACTTGCTGATCGCATTTGTGTAATTGCTGTTTTATTAGATGATGCGTTAGCATATTTATTGTAATCTTTTTCTACTAAAGTTAATGCACTTTTGGATTTTTCTAATCCAACTTTGTCTCCCATGTTAAAAACTGTATTTGGTTTAGTCATAACTTTATTAAAAATTTCTTTAAATTCTTCACTATTTTTATCTAAATTAAATAATGAAGCATATTCATCTAATTCTTTTTGTTTAGTTGTTCTATTATCAATAGAATTAGCTCTAATCATATTTGCGTCTGCTACAATTTTTTGAATATCTAAACCTTTTTCTTGCAGTCTTATTCTTTCAGAATTGTATTCTTGTGCGTTATTTATTTGCGTTTCAGTAAGACCTAATTTTTTTAATGTTAATTCAGTATCTTTATCAAATTTTTGTTTAGAAAAATCTAATTTGTCTTTATCTAAAGCAAGTGTATTACTTCTAAATTGAGCAATATTATTAATTTCTTGTGTTTTTAAACCAATATTTTCCATTCCTAATTTCCAAGCATTATCAATGCTTGTTTTATTAAGTTCTAATTGTTGTTCACTAACACCAAGTTTTTGCAATGCAATATTTTCATCAGATGTAAGTTTTTTATCTTGAAACTCTAATGATTTAATTCGATAATTTTCTAAATTATCTATTTGTTGTTGTGTTAATCCTTGTGATGATAAAGCTAATTTTTCATCAGATGATAATTTTTTATTTTTAAAAGCTAATAAATTTATATTGTTTTGTTTAGCATTATTAATTTGCTCTTCTGTTAAACCTATTTTTTTTAGCTCTAATTCTTCATTAGATAAAAATTTACGTTCAGATAAACCAAATGCTTTTTCTGCCATAAGGTTTTGGAAATCAGTTTGTTGATCTCTAAATGCTTTTGTATCTTCGTATTTTTTATCTCTAAATGCTATTTGATCTGCATATCGTTGTGCTTCTCTTGAACGACCCATACCTCTTGATAATGCTTCGCCAAAAGAAACAGGTCTTGTTGAATACCCGCTAGCCTCTAATAAACCTTGTGCCATTCCCTGTCCGCTAGGAGATAAAATATAATTTAGTAAATTGTTTCTATAATTGGGTGGTGTAGTTGGTTTTCGGTTAGCCATTCCCATTTGATTATTCATTGCCATTTGTTGACCTAATGAAGAAAAACCTCTTGGCTGTTGATTTAATCTGTATGCTTGATTAGAAGTCATTGCTGATAAAAAAGGATTAGATTTTATTACTTGTACCATTAAAAAAACCCTCCGAGTAATCCGCCACCGATTGCACCATACATAGGATTTGCACCTTTTATTTGCCCAAATATATCTGCACCTGCCATTGCACCGCCAAGTAAACCTGCACCTGTGTTTCTAAATACAGGTTGAGTTTGTGATACAGTTTGTGCGTATGGAGAACCAATAGAAGCTAGATACTCTCTTAATTTAAACATTGGTTTTTGTTGTTCAAAGTCAAAGCGATTAATACTATCTTGTATCTTAGCCATTTCTTGACTTTCTCTTTGTTGACCAACTCCTGCCAATGCTTGTATGTCTTGGAAATCTGCTTGTGCTAACTGTGGAGCAAGTTGTGTTGCCGCCATCATGTTTTGTCTTTCGGCTTGGAAGTTAGGTGCATACACTCTTGTTGCTAAGTCTCCTAACTCTTCTGCTAATACTCTTTGGTTTGCCGCACTGCCAAGTCTTCCTGCTTTACTAAATTGTGATTGTACTCCTGCTGTTACATCGCCTGCCATTTGATTGTACAAACCTTGTAAGAACGGGTTAGATGTTGGAGATAAATAATTTCCTTGTAAAATATTATTTATTTCTGATTGTGCTGATCCTAATAATGGATTACCGCCTGTTGCTCTAGCAGTTGCAAGTTGTAATGCTGTTTCTGTTTCTGGTGAAAAATCTGCGTAAGTTTGGTTTGGAAAATAATTAGGTGTAGATGATTGAAACAAGTTTTGTGCTTGGTCAAAAGCCTCTGTTAAATATGGTCTTACAAATTCACTAGGCTCTGCACTAGTTGTTGTCGTTACATTACTTGGGTTACTGCCTTTACTCATAGTTCTTTACTCATTATGTATATTTTTTGTTTAAATCCTTTAAGTTTACGCAACCAACCTTTTCTGCCTGCTACTTCAATAGCTTGGCAATAATTATTAGTTGCAAAATCTTCTATTTTTTTTTGGATTGGTTCTAACCAATTATCCATATTACTACCTCCTGCGAGGACATATCGTAATATTCTTTTTTGAGGGTACACTGCTACTTCTGTAACAACTGCACACTCAACACCATCTTCCCAACTTATAAAAAGTTGAAATCTGTTTTGTATTAATCCATCTAAAATATCTCTAGTTCTATAATTATCATCTAAAGATTTTTTTAGTAATGGTTCTACATCTTGCCATATATGGTATAAATCTTCTTTAGGTACTTGGGTAATCATTAGCCAATAACAACATAATCAAAATTCTGGTCTGCATTAGATGAACTTGCATGTGTTAGTGTAGCTGACCCGCTTACCTTTGCTGATACAAATAAATTTGCAAAAGCAGTTTTACCATTAGCTGTAGTTGGGCTAAATAATATTACAGAGTTACCACCTATTCTTGCATCAGTTAAAGTTGTTGTTGTAGCTGATGCAGAAAGTGTAACTGTTCCTGTACTATTAAGTTTTCCATCAATAGTGTTATTAAGACTAGAAGAAACTAATCGTAAATGAACACTATTATCGGGCATTGATAAAGGCACTACGGGAAATTGGTTTTCAGCCATTATCTTTTACCCTCTGGTCTTGATTCAATGTCAACACCACTCATTGTATTAAAGTTACCACTGACGGAAACCCTAAGACGATGATACCTTGAAGTTGACCTTAACGGACAATCTCCACTGTCTCTTGTTGATACTGCACTGCCTGTGCTTATAGTATCTAATTGTGATGGTCTTGATATAGGTGTTACTGTAACACTTGTATTTGTTGATCCATCAACAATAGGTCTGCAATTTATAAGGGTTGATCTTCTACCCTCTGCACCCTCAAATTCTGTTGTATCTACTGTTGCATTTAATGATGTTGCAAGAAATTTACCAAACTTTTTATTAGAATCAAAACCTGCAAGACCGACAATACCCTCTTTATAAAAGTATGAGTCTAACGATTTAGGTAAGTTGTCTAAATCCCCTAATACATCTAAACTTTCTAATGTTGTAAATGCTTCCTGCGATGCAGTAGAAATAAACTGTAAAGATACACCCGATCCTGTACTCCATTTATCTACAGCATAATTATAAATTAATAATTTATTATTTATATCTGATGTACCTGTTGCACCCGACCCTCTATATGACCAAACTATTATACTATTGTTAGGGTCAACTGCTGATGTAATACCATCAAGATTTGAAGATAGATCGTCAAAGAAAAAATTATCTATACGACCATTGCCTATTGGTGTTAGTTGTTGTCCACCTGTTAATTTATAATATCCATCTTGTGATAAAAAGAATATCATATTACCAAATGATGCAACACTCTTAGGAGCAAATGCTCCTACGTTGTCTGAAATTTTAGAAAACGTAAATACTAATGGAGTACCTACATAATCCATTCTGTAAATAGCTTTTTCAAAAAATATTATACCAAAACTTTCACCACCAACTATTGCTTGTAAATTACCATGTGTACCAACAATATCTTGAAAGCCAGATTGTGTTGATTGACTAGGTGTCCATGTTGAACTGTCATTAATACCAGACCACTTAACTCTTTGATTGTACACGACACTAGATTCAGTAGTAAATCCTGCTACAACAAAATCTCTTATTACTGCTATAAATTTTGCTTTTAAAGAAACAAGATCACTAAAAGCACTATCAACACCCTCTTCAAATTTTTGTATATTATCTGCACCATTAGTTGCTATAATGTTTGATCCAAATTGTGTAAAAGCCCAAAAGTCTCTTGCGTTTTCTGTAGTAGAGTTATTATACCCACCTGATTTAGATTTATCTTGGAATACAAGTGAACTATCCATTTGATAAAGTTTACTTCTATCACCTGCGTAGTTTGTAGAACCACCACTTGAAAATGATGTAAATAATCCAACAGCAGGATTAGATAAACCTGTACCACTTAATGCTTGGAAACCAGATAAACTTTTGTAGCCATCTCTTAATGGAATAACATTATCTACTTTTAATGCACCTGTGTTTTGATACGTTGGTAGATCAGCTTGTAAATCGCCAAACTTAATCATTTAGACCACCATTCTTGCAGACATCATTAAAGGTGTAGATGATGAGCCTTTCATTGCAGACTCATTAGCTTTGTTTACAGCTTCTTTGTATAATGAAGCCCATACATTTAATCTTTCGTCTTGCATTAAGAAAGGTGAAGATTCTGCTAGTGAACCATACAAATATAATTCTGGGAATGTTGTAAGTATATCGTTTGTTGTAACACTATCAGATAGTGTTGTAATTTCTTTGTAAAAATCAATTTGCAGTGTAACTGCTTGATCTGGTGCTACACCTAATTTAATTTTATCTCCAACTATTGTAAAAAATGATGGAGAGCCAGATGCAACACTACTATTATATTTTTTATAAAAATCATGGTTGCTTGTAAATGGTAATGTAACAAAAGGATCACTTTGAAATATTACAGTAATTGCTTCTATAAAACCTGTGGGTAGTGAATAACTTTGTGTGCCAGATACAGTTGTAATAGATGTATCAGAGTTAATCATTTCTCTAACACGAAGTTCTCTATTTAATCTCTTTTCTGTTAAGGCAATAAAATCTGGTATGTTAGCAGTAAGATCATCACGATTGAGATATGTTGCTATTGTAGATTTTAAATTTGCGTAAGTATCTATTGCCATTATACATTTCCTTTATAAATCCTAAAGTGTTTATTATCTGGGTTGTTTAACCACTTTTTAAATCTGTCTTTGTCAATAATGCGACCTGCATTTGACATAATTCCTTGCTGTGCAAGTTGTTGCACAACAATTAGAGGTATTGATGCTACTTTATACATTTTGGCATCTTGCATACCACGAACTTTATATAGATCGTTTTTTGACTCTAATTGATTACGTTCTAATATTGGTTTAATATCTTGCACATCTTCAAAATGATATTTGTTTTCTGACTCGTCAATGTGCATTTTTGTTTTGATAACCGAGTCGCTATTTTTGTTATCAATCCAAAGTTTTTTACTCATTTATTTTTTTTTCTTTGCTCTCTTTTTCATACCTTTTTTCTTCTTTTTGCTACTAGCAAAAATAGGAGACTTTTTTTTGTTTACTCTTTTTTTCATTCCACGCATGATTTATCCTATGTGTTTATGTGTTAAATAGGAGGGGCTATTCCCCTCCTAATCCTTTTCTACAAAAATTATGCAGTTAAGTTAAAAATACCAAAGTTAGCATTTGGTGATCTTGCAGTTAAAGTCCACTCAGCTAAGAGTAGTCTTTTCTCGTTGTCACCAGATGATGCTAATTCTTTTGTTTGGAATGGTCTTAGGTAAGAAATTTCCCATTTGTCCATTTCCAAAATATCAACTCTGTTTGCGTTTTGATGTCTGTCTGGAACGAAACTTACTTCGCCAAAATCAGATACATAAACATCAACAGCACCGATAACAGTTCTGTCATCAGCATTTTTGTATAGAGTTGCTACACCAGAAAAAGCAGATGCTAATTGTTTGTGTGAAGCAGACATTAATACTACGTCTGGGTTTCCACCTAGTTCGTAACATTTTTTAAGTCCTGCTTTTAACAATGCTTCTGTAAAAGTTCTGTTAGTACCACCTGCAATAGCAGTTGCACCTGTACCTGCTGGTGAAGCAGATGGTGAACCACCTACAGAGAAATTACCTGCAGAGCTTGATGTTCCTGCCTCGTTACCTCCGTACCAAGTTCCTACTGATGCTGATTCTCTAGCAGTGCCAGATGAACCAGATGCTTTTGCATTTTCAATACCAATGTTAGCATGTTCAATATCTCTTTTGAGTTCTTTACCCATTTTTGCTAATTGGTAAGCTAGTTCGTCTCCTCTACCTGCGTTTGTTACCGCTTGGTCTGAGCCAGACACACCTACTGTTTTAGCTGAGATTTGTGTGTTGTTATTTAGTCTTACAGTTGCCGCTCTACTTCCGAGTGCATAATCATCGCCCTCTTTTTGAGCATTTGTTCCAACTGCCGCTAGTCCGTCTGTTTGCCACTCATGTAAAGTTTGAGCCGCAGTACCGCTTGCCGCATTTGACATAAAAGGTGTTTCAGTTGGTGCTATGTTATAGATAACATCAGCTAAATCTTCTCTTATACCAACACGATCAAAGGTCTCTACTGTATTATTAGGTACAGCCATAGATTACTCCTTATTTGTTGAATACCAATTCTTTCAGCACCGATTGTGCGTCACGAATTGATCCTGTTTTTTTCAATCTCTTCATTCTGTTATTATGTTTTACTTCTTTTTCAGAACTTTCATTGACATTGGAAGCATTAGGACGAACAATTTTAGGAGGGTTGTTAACTTTTTTACCAGAGAGTTTGGTTTTCTTTAACTGATCGTATTTATAAGCATCAGCTAACATCAATACTGCACGATGATCTACCATCATTGCAAGTTCTTGATCTGAGTAACCATTTTCTTTTGCGTAAACTTTTAAATTATTAACAAACTGATCCCTCTTCTCTTTGTTTTTATAGATTGGTAATTTTTCTTCAAGTAACTGACGTTCTTTTGCAATATATTCGTCATAGACTTTTTGTTGCTCTAGTCGTTGTTCTTCTTGCAGACGTTGTTGTTCAGCCTGTGCTTTTTGCAACAACTCTTTATTTCTGTCTGACTCTGCTTTTTTGCGTACATACTCAGCAGGGTCTTCTTGATAAAGTTGATCCCAATTTATATCCTCTTGTTTACTGCCTAACTGTTTAGAAAATTCATCTAATTGCTCTGCATAATAAGAACGAGAGTTTTTGACCGCTTCTAACTCTTTTGCTAAGTTTGATTGTAAGCCATCAATTTCTTTTCGCTTATCACTTAGCTCCATCGTTTTTTTAGTATAGTCTGATTCCCTAGAGTAGCCTTTCATTAGTTCATCGAGGGTAACTTGTTGTTTCTGTCCATTGACAGTAACTTCGTAAAGTGTCTCTTCACTAGTAGAAGTAGCTTCTTCGTTATCTACTATGTCGTTAACATCTATATCGTCTGCCGTAAGTTCCGTGTTGTCTTCTACAAGATCACTTTCTTTACTTTCTGATACTTCTGTTGTTGGCTCTTCGCTCCTTGCAGTCTCGTTATTTAAAAGGGTGGCGAAAGCCTTTGCTGTTTCATCTGTTTTATAGGTTGGTTTTGAAACAGCAGATTCCTGTGCAGGTGTGTCTGCCATTGTAACTCCTTAGTTTAGATTATTTATCAATCTGCTTGGAAGCAAGTGTTCCTGTTTCCATTACAGATTTTAGTTGCACCAAAAGGACATTTAACATTTTTTTCATCATGTAAATTTTTTCTCGTCCCTCTGTGTCTCTTACAGGTGAATTAACCCATTCGTTGTCTAATTCACTTGAAACTTTTTGTACTGCTTCAACAAACATTTCATCTTCTAATATTTGTTTAGCTTTAATTCCTCGTTGTTTTTCTTTTTCTAAATCCACTAAAATCCTCTTTGTATTCCTCTGTCTCTATCTGCCAATGCTTGATTAATATTATCTGTTGCTTGTTGTATTGTTTGATTGTTTACAACTACGTTTCCTCTTTGCATTTGATTATCAGATGTACCACCTCTACCTGTTCCGTAATTTACACCGCCTTGTGTTTGTTGTGAAACAGCAGGTAATGGTGTGCCAGAAGTAAATGTATATCCTGTGTTGCCACTTCCATCATTTAAAACTTGTTGATATGTGTCTCCAAATACATCAGTAACAGGTTGACCTAGTGTATTTTGTGGTAATGCACTTTCTATACCACCTGTATTTGTATTCATGTTTTTATTACCAATATCAAATATTGGATTTTGGTTTTTATCAAAGTTGCCTGTAAAATATCCTCTCTTCATTAACTCTGTCATAATAAAGTTTTGTCTCATTTCATTTTGTTTACCAAAAGGTAATTGGAAATATAAAGGCATCATTCCGCCTTTCATTGTAACTTCTGTTCCTTTGCTTGGTAAATATCCAAGAAGACTATTTTTTAAAAAACCATTTGTAAGATAATCTAACAAATCTTCATCACTTGCATTACGCATTTGATCTATAGACATGTAAGGTCTTTCTTCTACATTGTCGTCACCACCACTATTTTCATCATACACAGATTGACCAAATTGTTCTATTGGTTGACATACTCCGTCAACTAACATGAAACCCTCTGGGCAAGGATCGTTTGGTGGTTGTGTTGCTGTAAAATCTAATTGTGGATTAGGGTATAATGCTGATGGGTCTAGTGTGCCTGCATTTTCTTGTTCAGTTCGTAAGTCAAAAAAAGGATTACGAAATACTCCTGCACTATTTACATTTGGTGTTGGTGCGTTGTTACCACTAATATAATCATCAATTATATTTTGTGCAGTTTTCGTATCTCTAAATGGTGTAAATATACTCATTAATTAATTCCTTGCTCTATAATCTTACTTGCTAGTTTTTCTTTTTCTAAACTTTCTACGTTTTGATCTTTAATTATTTGTGCGGCAAGTCTTTGCTCGTCAAGTTCAAGTTTTCTGTTTTTAATATCCATGTCCGCCATTGCTTTTTGTCTTTGCAGTTCTATTTGATCTCCTGCTAATTTAATTGCAGGGTCAGGCTGTTTAGGTTGTTGTGGTTGCGGTGGCACAGTTGCAGGGTTAACAAAAAATTGACTTGCATCTTTGTAACCTGCGTTTTCTAAATATTTTTGTAGTGTGTTGTAAACATTTTGCGGGGTAACTAATGTTCCCATACCACCTGCTTGTATTAACTTTTCTTGTACGTTTAATACTTGTTGTAAAACTTGTAATCGTTGGTCTTGGTTTCCTGTTCCAAGTCCTACTTGTACAGTAGCTTCGTATTTAGTTGACCACTCTCTAGGATTCATAGGTACAAACTGTCCACGAAGACGTATAATTCTTTCTTGGTCTTGGTACTCACAAACAATCGCTAGTATATTTTTAAATATATCTTTTACACCTTCTGCAAAGTTTCTTGCTATTAACTCTACTCTTTGAGTTGAGGCTTGCATCATTTGATTTACAGATGTTGCTGTCGTATGTGATTTATTAATTGTGTCAGGATTAAGTCCTAAGTTTTGTTTTGGTACACCAGATCGTTGTTCTTTTAATTCTTCTATCTTACCAAGCATCGCTAAACCATCGTTTAAGAAGTTAGGTGTTTGTAATGGTGTTACTGCGTTAGGATTTTTTACTCTAACTATACCACCTGCTCTGCTTGTCAGTAGATCATCTAGGTTTGCTTGTCCGTCAACAACAATCGTTCTAGCATTATTTTGGAAATACATATTGTCTAGTGTATTTCTAAGAATAGTTGTTTTAACTAATTGTAAGTCTGCAAGAAGATCATAAAATGATAATCCAAAAAAACGAAATGGCATTGGTATTGCACATACCATTGCAAAAGGTATAAGGGGTATTTCTTCGTTTTCTAAGATTACATAATTGTTATAACCACTACCACCTACTGTAATTTTTCTTAACTCTGCAATTCCGTCTCCGTCCATGTCCACTTTCATGTAACATTCAGTGATCTGAACAACCCTTAGTGCAGGGTCAATCATGCTTGCATCTAGATCAGTAGTTTCATCATCGTAACTTCTTCTTACAACAGCTTCGGTATTAAATATTTGCTCTTCACTTGCAGGAAGACTCTCAACCTGTTTTCTATCGTAGCCCATATCTATAAGTTCAGATACAGTTTTCATTACTCGCTGTGCAATGAAATCACAATCTTGTAATGATGTTGCTCTTTTGCTTACTAATACTTCTTCTGGTGGTACAGGGTCTATTTGTACTCTAGAATAATCTTCTACTCTTTTAACTTCTACATCATATACAGTTTGAGGCATACCCATCATGTCCTCTTCTCTGCTATCAACACCAATAATTTCTACTTCGCTATCTATAAGCAATGCTTGGTATTCTGCTTCTGTTAAATTTTTATATGATTCTTTTTTCTGCTCTTTAGATGTTTTCCAATACACTTTACAAAAACCATTTTTTTGTAGCAGTGCTGTTTTGAACATGCTGTGCAGTATGCTAAATCCATTATTATCTTTTGTAAAAATGTGATTGCAATAATCAGATATTTGATCTGCGTAAGGAACGTCTTGCGGTTGTGTTGGATCAAAATTAACTATTTTGTCTTGTTGCGTAAACATACGCATGAGGCTCGGGAGGATTGCCTCAACTACTTCAAGCAAATCTTGACTTACTACACTAGACCTACCCTCTGTTTCATTACCAAAAGGCTCGCCTAAATAATATTTTATTGCTTCTTTTCTTTGTGTTGCTAGTTCACTAGAATAAAACCCTAAAGAGTTTTGTACTTCCTGTGATATTAAAGATAATAATTTTGTCTTTGATAATTTTGCCATTAAATAATTCCTAGTTGCGGGTACTCAATTTCTGTACTCCATTCACTTGATTGATTTTTTCCTACTGCAAAGTACCTAAAACTATCGGCACTATGCGATGTCCAATCGTGGACGGGTCTGTTTTTTGCTTCACCTTTTTCTGTTGTAGCCCATCTGTATTGACGAAGTGCATCTAGTCCATCTTTGCACTTTTCATGGTCAAACCAACACCTACTTAGAATCATTCTAACTGCGTTGATACCATCTTCAATACTCAATTTAGGAACTATAGACGTTCTAAGTCCTAAACTTTGTGCTGTTTCTAGTCTTGATACACCTGTTCCTATTTCTCTCACATTTGCATCGTGAGGTAGGTAATGTGTATCGTAAATATATCCTTTGTCTTGGAGTGCGGAAGCATAGTATTCTAAACTTTCACCGCTATCTTCAAGATAGTCTATGATGTGAAAGGCACTACCTTTTTGTTGGACAAACCATATAGCAGTTTTATCTGCCATACCTAAATCCCAAAAGGTATTTACTTTTATACTTTCATCATAAGGTACTTTTGTTACCCTACCATCATCATCAGCCTTGTTTAGACCTCTTGCATATATTGATCCTATTGCAGAGGAGTCAAAACTACATTCAAATTCTGCCTCGTATATTTCTGGTGGCATTAAAGCCTTGGCTTCATTTAATTCTAGTTCTGATATAATTCCTGTATCACTAGCTTTAAATGTTTCTGCATACCAATCTTCTTGATGATTTGCATGATCGTACAAAGTCCAAAAAGCATTATGTCCTGCGGGAGTCCCTATTGCTATCATAAAACCCTCTCTATCAGATAGAGCAGGTCTAATAATCTCTGTCCAAAGTCTTGTCGGCATCTGAGCAACCTCGTCTAAGATTACTCCGTCCATGTACAATCCTCTAAGACTATCTGGTCTCTCGCAACCAAGTAACTGTATTCTTCCACCATTAGGTAGATCAGCCCTTAATTCTGTTTCGTGATACTGCACATCTGGTAATACACCTGTATATTCTTTAAGGTAATCCCATGCAGTACGTTTTGCCATTTGGTATGTAGGGGCAATATAATAATATCTTGGTCTAGATAATCTGTTCTCTAAACACTTCTTTAGTATCTCATTAATACAAAGAACAGTTTTACCAAATCGTCTATGACATACTAGTACGTTAAATCGTTGTAATTTATTGTGTACTTCTATTTGGTGTTGTCTAGGCTTATACGGAATTGTTATCTTCATTATTCAAGATGTCTCTAATCCTAGCCACATCATTACCCTTAACTTGACCCTTACCCATACTTTCTGGGTATCTTGTTTTCTTCTGCATCATGTCCACAAGTTCTTTAAATGGGTCTTTTTTTTGTTTTTTAGGTTTTTTTTTGCTCATATTTAGCCCGTAGAAACGTTTTTAGTCCTTATCTAGTATAATGTGTTAACTGTTGCTTGTTTGTTCTTCTATAGACGTTTTTAAAGCCTTTAGGAAGTTTGTTTTGAGTTAAAATTAGTTCCCATGTTTATGTACAACAGTACATGGGGGTGGCCTGCTTGTGTTTTTGCCTGTATTTGCACAATATAGGCAGTGTTTAAGCCTTATTTTCTGTCATTATTTGTTATTTTGTACAGTTATTGTACAGTTTTACGTCTGTTTTTGTCTCTTTTTGTCTGTATTAGGGCTTGTTTAGACCTTTTCTGTAAGAAAATGATCTCAATGTTATAATAATTTGTATTTACCCTTTACATCAAGCCAAATACTCACTTACTAAACTTATATAACTAATACCTATTCATCTATAATTGAATATAATTCACTACTATTTGACATTAAAAAAGCCCTATATTTGATCATAGGGCTTTGTGTATAGTTTTATATGTTATTCTTCTTTGTTTAATATTGAGCCTGTAGCCTCTCTAAACATAACTTCATTAAATTTAGGATTATCTTCTTTTAAATAATCGCATAGATCATTCATGAAAGTACCTGTAGTAATAACCCAAGTAAAACCCCGTCTTAAATTTGCGGCTGTACCATTTTTTTTTATTAATTCAGCTAATTTAATATAATCTTTTCTAGTCATTGGTTTACACTCCATTTATTATTATAAATAAAGTTATAAACAAGTAATGTTTTATTGTCAATAGATAAGAATAAAAAAAAGGCTATGAATTAACATAGCCCTTTGTAATAATAGTTTAAGCTTCTCTCCAATAATAATCTCTATTATTAAAAGTAATAGATGAATAATCCATTTTCACTTGATCAGCCCATTTTTCCCAATCAACACAGTAAGATAATGGATTGTAACCATTATTGCTTTTAAAGGTTTCCATATAACCGCAATCATAAGCAAAATCTTCACAATAAGTTACCCAATAATATTCTGATATAAAATAAATACCATGTTCCCAACCATAATCTTCACAATCATTTTTTATAGCAATTAGTTGGTTATATTCTTCTTTTTCTTCATCAGTTAAATTATTATCTTTTTCAAGCTCTATAATTCTTTCTTCTAAATCTCTACTATCTAAAGTATCTTGATCTAAATTCATTTTACACCCCATTTTTTTGTTAATATCTAATTAATACAATATATTAAAATAGTGTCAATATATTACTTTACTTATTTATAATAATGTTGTAATGATTTATTAACAATTAAAGGAGTGTAAAACCTATGAATGATATTAATGAAACTGTTAATAATTTAATAGAAAATGACAATATTAATGAATTAGAAAAATTAGTTAATAAAGGCATTGTCCCTGTTAAAGTAATGTTAATGAATGGTAACTATGAAATTAGATGGTGTAATACTAAAGACTTAGATATAACTTATTATGAAGACTTAGACAGCACGCAACAAGAATTATTGCAACAAACATATTCAAATTTAGAATACGATCAAGTTATAAAAAACCATGATGACAATGTTGAAAAATGGGAATTAAAACAAGGTTGCCATATTTCACAATGGCTTAATAAATTATAGTATCATTAGCCCTCTTTATTTAGAGGGCTTTTTTCTTTTAGCTGTGTTCATA
>TARA_R100001591_G_scaffold848_1_pt1 | contig 18338 bp, 15 predicted proteins | sample TARA_R100001591 | Tara Oceans TARA_R100001591 (sample SAMEA2622725) | marine metagenome | biome: marine biome (ENVO:00000447); feature: surface water layer (ENVO:00002042); material: "saline water (ENVO:00002010), including plankton (ENVO:xxxxxxxx)" | depth 5 m
ATACCCTCACCACCAGCAATGGTTAATGTTTCACTATCAAGATCAATCGCTATCGTACCACTATCTGTGGTAGCATCTAAGTCTTGTGCTGTAACCTGACTATCAACATAAGCTTTCACAGATTGTTGTGTAGGAACAAGTGTAGCACTATTGCTTGACATATCATCTTCGTCAACAAAAGCCGTGATTGTTATTGATCCATCAGCCAATGAACCAAAGTTTACCGTACCAGCAGTTGTTATAGTACCACCAGTAATAACTCCAGTAAGTGTTAGTGTATTATCACCAATCGCATTTTGTATTGTTGTAATTGTAGAACTGTCACCTACAGCTTCTACTGCACCAGTTGTAGCGTGAAACCCTAGTATCTTACCAAGCCTACTAGCCTTTAATGGTATTGTCATAGTTGCAGCATCATCATTATCAGTTAATCTTACTGATCTATCAATACGATCTTGCAAGTCATCAAACAAAGCTATGTTTCTATCAAGCTCTGTATTCAATGTAGCTATTGGAAAAGCACCAGATGTTGGAAAATCTGTTGTTCTTTTAAAATCTATGTCCCTAAATATAATAACAGTACCAGATGATACTGCATTTCCAGATGTCATAGTAACTGTGCCAGTGGCACCATTTCCACCAGATACTGTATAATGTGTAGTAAGTGTTTTTGTTGTACCACCAACAACTACAACTAAATCTGCGTCATCAAAAAACTCAAAAGGTACAGCAAATGACGTTGTTGATGTACTTACCGTGTATGATATTCGTGGTGCATTATCTGTTAAATCTATAGTCATGGCAAAATCATACCCTTTCTAAAAAAATTATCAATCAATTTTCGCATCAAGTGCATTTGTCATCTCATTTACTGAGTCTTTCCACCAGTAAACTCGCATAAAAGGCAATGATCGAATTAAGTCTTTTGCTCCAGCACCAGTATCTCCAACTAACATTTCTTTTAAACCTTGTGCATATGTAAAACCAATAGAAGGTGCAGCACCAGTAAGCCCTATAACAGCTTCTGAAGCTGTATCTTTATATTTTGGACCAATCACACCAAGACCTAAATCTGGCCCTCCTAAAGCATTTACAGTATGCATAGAAGTATAATAAATATCAGAGTATAAAGCAGCTAATCCAGATTGGTCAAATGACCTGGCAAATCTATCTGTGTAACTCATTTTATCCCAAGCCCAATCTGGTGTTTTTATTTTTAACGACATATAAGCAAGAATCATAGCCATTGCAGCTGCAGCAGCTCTATTTTTTGCAGTTCCATTTGCATATGCAAGTGTAATTTTATTAACAGCTGCAAAAGCATATGAGTAAAATTGTAATGGCATAGCCAAAATACCACTTTCTATTCTTGTATATCCTTTTACTTGTGCATCTTCTACAGGATTTTTAAATCCAGCTCTACGCATTGTATCTAATCTTACATAAACTATACCATCCATTAATATTGGCTTATCTGCTGGTGTTCCCATAAGTATTGTATTCATTACACCACCATTTAATGCACGACGAAATGCAATAGTAGCTTCTTGGTCTTTCCATTTTTCTGTATTACCAACATACAAATCTCTATTACTTTTTTGAAATGGTTGTTTAGATATTTTAATAGCAAGCTCATCTGTAATGCCAGCTTGCGCCATAAATTGTGCATCTTGATCTGATATTTTTTGTTTTTTTGATATTTTAACAGATAAATCTATAATTTTATGACTACGTGCAATAGAATCCCAAAACTTAAATGTATTAGTTATTGGACCCAACATATTTAATACATAAAAAACATCACGTGCTTTGTCCCATATGCCATTTCTAAGAGGATTACCAACTTCTTCTGATATTTGACGCATATGCAAAGAGCCTAGAACTGTATCGTTAGCTTCACCAGAAAGATCAACATCTTTTCTTGATATATTTTTTAGATTGCTATCAATCATATCAAACATACTTTTAAAAAACACTTTTGTTTCATGTTCCATAAGTATTTTTGATGGCTCTGATATTGCAGCTAAACCAGCAGAACCTAAAAAATTAGTTTCTGCAGCTCTTCTTAATATTAATGCAATCCTGTTATCTAAACGATCTGGATTTTTAATCAATGTTCCAACAATTCTATCATAAAGATGTTTAAAATTCATAACATCTTCTTGTATAGATTCAGTGCTTTGACCTACTCTTCGACCAGCTTCTTCAATATCAATCAAAACTTCATCAATATCTTTAAGACCAAATTTCTTTTTAAATTGATACATTGGTGCAGTTCTTTGAACATAAGCAAACATAACTTTAGCTACATCAGTTTCTATAAATTCAGCTACTAGTTCATTAGGAATATCTAGTTTTCTATGTTTTAAATGTTTTGATTTACCAGCACCAAAATAAGTATTATCTGGATTTGCAAAATCGTTTTCACCCAAAATAGAATCAATAATATTTTCAACACGTGCATCTACGTCAATATCATCTATTGATAATTCTTTTTGATTCCATCTTGTTTGTTCTAAACCTGTAAATTCATCTATTGCTGTATCTTCTGTCCATACTCTAGCATTAGGAAAATCTAAAGAACCATCTTCTTTAATGTTTGGTTCTTGTATCCAGCTTTTTAATATATTAGCAAGCTTCTCTCTATTTTTACGTATATAATCTTTATTCCAATATCTAGGAAAAAATACTTCATCTAATATTTCACCTTTTATATTACGTATTTTATTTTCTGCTGCTTTTATACCAGCTTCATATTTTAATAAACTTTCTCTATAATAACTTATTGCTCTTGTTTTACCCACAAATGCACCACGTAATTTATCACCTAACAATGGTAATAAATTCTCAAAATATGTTTCAAAGTTTTCTGGTTGTAATCTTCTTAAATCAACTGTATTTTTTCTTTTTTTATCATAGGCTCTTCTTAATTTATCACGTATTTGCAAAATACTATCTGTTTCTTTAAATGATACTTTGTTTGCTTTAGCAGCTTTTCTTATTTCAGCAATAGGCATCCTTATAATATCTGCCCTATCCATACCTACAAATTCCATTGCTTCATCAGATAAATTAAATTGTTTAATAATTCTGTTTAATAAATCTAATTCATCTTTAAATGCTTTTGTATTTGCTATTTTGCTTATTTTAGCTTGATCTTTGCCTTCACTTGATTCAATAAATTCAAGTATATTATCTCGTAATGCTTGTTGTTTTTCTGTAAGACCTCTTGTTTTAAACTGTTCTTCAAGAGAATCTAATATTTGTTTCTTTTTAGATGTATTGGAAGATGCATAATCAGCAGTTTTTGATACAGTAACAGCAATCTTATTTAATAATTCATCAATACTATTTTCAGTTTTATTAATTTTATCTTTAAATTCTGCAGCTCTAACTTTCATTTCATGCAAATTACCAAGAATACCAGTTTCTTGTAATCTACCATCCCATTTTTCAAAAAACTTTCTTACAAGTTCTACTGCTTTTGATTCTTCACGTGTTAAGTCTTTTGATTTACTAATATATTTATTACCAATTCTATCTAAAAATTCTTCAAAAACTTCTTCTCTATCACCAAATGGTATAATATTTTTTACTTTTCTAAATGCGTTTGTTGTATTATATCCAAGTTTAAAATTACCAGAACCTTTAACCCATAAATTTGATAATTCTTTATATAAATCAAGAACTTCACCTCGTAATGGTCCAGCATCTAAGAAAACACTACCAGTGTCATTTTCTTCACCTAACTTTGCAGCAACTTTTTTTACATGAGTTTCAAGTAAAAGACCTTGATCCATAGCTAATTTTAAACCATAAAGTTTTATTAATCTGTTATTTGATTTATTTAATATAGATTTTAATGGACCAAAATTAGTTATTTTAGCTAATGCTTTTCCACCGATTCTTGGAGTGATTACACTTAAATCTTCACCTTTTTCTAAAGCAACTTTTTTTTGAAATTCTGCAATTTCTACATAATTTAATTCTTGTTTTTTTGGATTTATTTGTCTTTCAAAAAAGTTTTCTGGTGTTTCATCACCACCACGTAAGAAAAAAGTTTGTTGATCTAAAACTTCTTCTACTGCTTGTTTTTTTAAATTATCTATTTCAATATTTAATTGTCTTATACGATTTATTTCATTTGAAAAACGAGTAGGTTGATTAATATTAATTGATTCTTCTAAATCTTTTTTAGTTGTAGATAATTCTTTTATTTTTTTATTTATATTTTTTGGAATATCTCTTACTCTCAATCTATCAAATGCTGTTATTTTAGCTACTTCTGTAAGTTTTTTTATATAACCTTCTGTTTCTTTTTGTCTTTTTTCTAATCTATCAATATCTTTAATTAGTAAATCTTTTTGTTGCTTTAACCATACTTCATCTTTATTTCTTATATTTTCTGGTACTTTAATATTTAAAATATCATTGTATTCTTTTGTAACAAAAGATTCATCAGTTTTAGCACCTACATAGTCACTATCATATCTTTTTGATGTATCTTTTAAATTATCAAATAGTTGTTTTTCAGCTAAACTTCTTTTAGTCATAGGTACTGATATTAAACCACCAAGAACACCACCAGCCAAACCAGCACCAAATATGTTAAATGCAACTTCTGTAGGTGATGACAATGGATCAAATGGATGTCTTAATGCTTCTGCACCAGCTTGCAATGTTGCAGTTCCTACACCAACTCTTAAAGCAGATTTACCAACTCCAAAAGCTGGACCACCAAAAGGCAATGCTATAAAATTTATAGGATCAAAAAACCCTGCTGCAATTTGACTAACAAAAGAAGAATCCATTAATAATCTTCTTCTTTCAAATGAATCATCTATATTTTTAACTATTTTATTATAATGATATTGATTATTTGCTTTATTAAGAGTGTCACTAAAATCTACATATTGATTATAGTTAGGCATTTGAGTTGGATCAAATGTATCATCAACTTCTTGTACTTTATTATCAAAAAACAATTTAGCTCTTTCATAAAATGGATCATATGAATATGCAAATTGAGCTTGAAATGTTTCGCCAAATGTTGGACTATCACGATAAGTCTGTGATCCTCTATCATAATACGAACGATACCTTATACCAGGTCGTATTATAGGAGGAGCTAAACTTCTTTGTATTTTTTCATTCATCTTGTTTGCATTATCATACTACTAATCGGATCAACGTAAGATTTACTACCACTAAATTCTTCTTCAATTTTTTCTTCTTCTTCTTTATATTCATTTGGATTAAATTGAACTGGTATTTGAAGTGGCTCACCATTAGAATCTACTTCTGGCAAAAAATAATAATCATTACCTGTATAATTTCTAACCATTATTCTATATTCAAAATTATCTGAATCAACATTAACAGGGTATAACATAAAGGAATGACCAATTTCTTTTGCTTTATCTTCTAATCCAAGAGCAGCTAAAACATTTAACTTAAATGATTTATCCATGTCTAATAAATAATCTGCATTTACTAAAGCTGCTGGTAAATTTAATAAAGTTGCACCTTTTGCAACATATTCTACTGTTCTTCCAACCATATTAAAAAAACCACCACTCATTAAATCTTTTTCTTTTACACTATTAATATCAAAAGAAGGAACAAAACCTTTATGATATTTTTCAAAATATTTTATATACTTTTCATCAGTGTATTTTTTTTGAATTTTATTAATTGCCTTAATTGCTTGAGCTTCACCACCATATTGTAATATGGGTGATTGTTGACTATGTAAATCTCTTTGTCTTAATATTGGATCGTAAAGAACACCTAAGTTTTCTGGAAAAACTTCATTTATAAATTTGTCTATATCACCATGAATAGCTTCAAATGAATTTACTGTATTATTTAAAGGTTGCAAAAGTAAACCTCTTGCTCTTGCTTTTACTACTTTTGTCATTAAACCAATATTAACAGGACTATAATTTTCTGATAAATAATCTGTTACTAATGCTGTTAGTTTATCATCTACTTTTTTAATAACTTTAGTATCTGTAGGTGAAACATCAATTTTTCTTGCTAGAGATTGTGCAACAGTAATATCTGAAAAAGAAGCAACATAATCATCAAGCATTGAATCTATTTCATTATCAGAATAACCTTGTTTAAAAACATGAAGTTGTTCTAATGTAGCAAATATATCTTCCTTTATTGGACCACCTTTATTTGCAAATCTATAGTGCATTTTTCCATCACCATAATTTTTTTGTCTTACTTGACCATATATTTGAAGAGCATTTAAAAGACGTTCACCACGATATAAACCATTTGCAAGATTATTTAATATTGATTGTGTTGCAGTATTTATTGGTACATCTCTATCTAATTCTGTTAACCAGGGTTGACTATCTGCAAAATAATTTACATCACGAAGATAAAGTTCTTTTAAATCATCTTCATTTGCACCCTCAGACAACATATTTGCAGCTTGTGCCATTAATAAAGCATTTTGACTTAATATATCTCTATTGGCTGGTGTGTTAGAAATATTTTTATTATACCTTAATTTTGTTTGTATTAATGATATATTTCTTTGAGTTTGATTTTGTTGTACATCTGTACCAATTTGTTTTTTCAAACCATATCTTTGTGTAAGACCATCAAATATATTATATGTTGGTTCAAAAGAATCCATATATCCAATACCAACTAAATTACTTTTTAAATTTGGTATTTGATTTCTTAGATTTTGTAAATTTTTTAATTTTTCTTTTGGCACTAATTGAAGAATAGTTTCTTCAAATTCTTTTTTAGATATAGTAGGATCACTAGAAACATACTTTATTGTAGCATCAAGCAATGCTTGTGTAGACCTACCAGTTCTATAAATTGGTCCAAAAGCTTTTTCAAACTCATTAAATAAAACTAAATTTATTCCTTCTTCTAATCTTCTATCTCTAAAAGTATTTGTAATATAAGGTTTTTTAAATATATTTCTTAATTGATCTGAAAACTGGTTAAAATTATTAAATAAATTAGTAGGATCATCTCTCATATTTCCAATAAATTCATTTAATTCAACATTAGCTTGATCCTCAGCAATAACTTGTAATTGCTCTCTACCATATTTAGAATTAATTTTACTTTTTGTTATTGCATTTTTTTCTTTTAGTGTTGCACCTAATACAGATATTTCATTATTTGATAAACCTTTTGTTAGTTTTTCTAATTCTCTTCCATAAAAGTTTAATTTTTTATTTTGTTTTAAAGTTTGTATTGCATCATCTAAAGCATCAGGACTATCAAAAGCATAATTTAAAACTAACTTTAATAATTCTCCATTTTCAATATCACCTTGTTCACCAATTATATCATCAAAAACACTTTCATTATAAATTGTAGATGAAAAAGATACTGCTTTAGGTGCAATTTTATTTCTTTGTATTAATGCTATTTCTTGTTTTGCAGTAATTAAGTTTTGTGAACGTAACTCTTTAATGTCCTCTTCAATATCTTTTTGTAATGTCTGATATTTCTTTTGTGAAAAAGTATCATTTATTTTTGCAAGTGAAGTAACTGTATTAATTTTATCCTGTATACCCTCAATACTATCAACAATTAAATCCTGTCTTGCTTGTGCAGCTACTTGTCTTTCTATTGATTTTGCAGTTTGTGCTAAATAGTCTGCACCATTACTATCTATAAATTGTTTAGCCCAACCTTTAGCATTTTCAGACATTGCTGAAAGTCTGGAGTTCAATCTAGTTGTAAATGCTTGTAATCTATTTGGACTATTTAATGTCTGTGTATTAGCATCTTCTGCTGCAATTTTTATTTCTTTTACAATTTCAGATTTAAATCTTTTCTTTATAATTTCATTAAAAACTTGATTGTCTATTTGAAAATTATCTTGTCTATAAGCTTTTGGTAATCCAGTTTGAGGATCAATACCAGTTACAAATTGTGTTTCTACAGCTTCAGCTTCTTCTTGACCACGTCTTAGAGCTTGTTCTTTTGCTAAAGGTTCTATTGTTTTTATTATTTGTGCTGCATTATCTGCTATAGAACGATTAAGTATTTCACCACTTCTATCTGCATTAGCAACACCAATTCTACCAATACTAAATCTATTTTGTTCTTTAACTGCCATTATGCAAGCCTTCGATAATTATAATATCCAGTGCCAAGTGTTGTTGCTGCACCAAGTAAACCAGCTTGAAACAATGCCCTTCCTTCTGCACGTGCAACCTCTTGTCTTTGTTTACTTACTCTATCAGCCATAAATGCAGATAACTGTATTCCACCAATATCTTCACTAACTATATTTTCATTTTCTTCAAGGAACTTATCAAAAGACTGATCGTATCTTCCTTTATAAGCTTGATCTGCAAGATTGCTTGCAAGTAAAATACTTGCTTGTTTTCTTCTTCTATTCTCATTTTGTAATGCAATCAATTTATCTTGTTCTGCTTGTAACTCTAAATTATAAGCTTCTTGATTTTTTGCTTGTCTTTGTGCAATACCAGTTTGGTATTGACCATATGCATTTATACCGGCAAACAATAAACCTATGGCTGGAACAATTGGTATTGGCATTATATTTGTACCTCCGCAATAACACTATTAATTTGTATAGATAGTGGTGCTCTTTGTGTAATTGTTAATTGTGGATCACGACTATATCCTAAGAGCCTTACTTCTCTTTTTCCAGTAATAGCTAATTTATCAAGTGAAAAATCATCAGTAACATTTAATATTTCAATAGCTCTATTATTTATCGAAACTGAAAGTGTATTATTTAAATCTAATATAACTCTTCCTAAACCTCTTAACATACCAGTTGAAGGTCCATTTGCAGTTTGTATATCTAATGGATTAGTTTTTAATTCAATAGGATATTTAAATCCAATTTCAACAAAGCCAGGTTCTTTTGTTATTGATGAAATATCTATTTCATTATTTGAAACAATAAATTGACCTATATAATGTGTGCTTGAAGTACCAACAATAACATCAACAACAGCACCATTATTAAAATGACCAGAGGTTATAGGAATTACACCATTCAAACTATTAGATATTGCTTTTCTTTCTGCATGATCCAAATTAAAATTATTATCAATTTCCATCAAACAAAGATTTTTTGTTCCATTACCTTTATCATATTTACCAATAATAAATACTTTTTCATCAATAGTACAAACTGAGTGAAAAGAAGCAGAAGTTTCAACTGTTACATTTGCAGTATTTACAGTTGTATTTTTAAATCCTTTAGTAGTAAATTGTGTCCAACCAGCACGTTTTTCTGATCTATTAGAATTAAATACAGCCATTGTTCCATCACTATTTACCATAAAGATATAAGATTCTGGTCTTTCTATTGCAGCTTGCAATGATGTCATTTGCACTGGTGTAATAATTAAATGAGAAGATATAAGTGATACTGCATTTGCAACATATGCAGATTCTGTATCAGAAAAGATAAACTCTCGAACAACACTACCTGATCTTTGAACATATAAAGTGGCACCATCAAAAACAAATGGTTTTACATCTGCTACACCATAAGGAGTTTGTCTACGAACCATTGCATTTTGTGGGGTAACTGGTGTATTTTCAAATGCTGGTACAATAAACTCTGATGTTACTGTAAACACTTGTAGATCACGATTTGATACTAAATGTTTTATTTGATCTAATTCACCAACACTAGATGATAATTGTATTGATTCATTATCTAATGCAGTTCCAATATTAAAATTAAAAAACTCACCAGATTGAGAAGCCCAAATACCGTCTGGTTGTGCTAATGTACCACCAAACCACAATCGACCTTCGTGAAAACAAATGGCTGCTGGAAACCCACGAATAGCAGAATATGATTGTTCCTCCCAATCTGTTGTAGGTGCAGTCGTTGTCAAACGAGGCGCACCTCCACCATCAACAGAAGCATTAGCACTTGCACCAGCAGTAACTGTAAAGGTATTATCATCAATAACTGATGTTACACTTCTTGCTCCATTTAAATTGCTATTGGATATTCCAGCTACTGTATCTGTTTCAGATATTGTAACACTATCACCCACAGAAAGATTATGAAGTGGCATTGTTATTTCTATTGTTGTACTATCTTTTATTGTTCTTATTGCATTAATACCAAGTTTTGCAAAAAGACTATCAGCTATATTACCAGTTGCATGAGAACCAGAAGTAACAGCAGTTATATCTATTTCTCTTTTTCTATATCTTAATGTAAGTCCAACGTGCAAGGAATTACTATATCCACCACCATTTGTTGATCCATCATCAAAATAAGTAACTGCTCTAAAATTAGTTGTATCTGAGTTAGGTGCTGTATTTGATGGATTTATATCAGCAATCACTTCATAAACTTGATTACTATGTGTTACATGATCTCCTATTTCATATCCAGTTCCACTACTCCAAGCTCCTCTATCAGTACCTGGTGGTTTTACAATTACAGTAATACCATTTCCAGAAGTAGCACTTGGTGTAAGAGTAAAGCCAGCTTGATGAAAATGATAATAAGGTTGATAGGTTTCTTTTGCATCACCTTTTAAATCAAATGAAAACGGTGATATTTGAAAAGTAAGTAAGGATGTTCTAACAATCTTTAATGTGTTAAATGCATTATGTGCAAGAAAAAGAACATCACCAGATTGTGCGTAAGTAATTTGTTTTAATCTTGCTTCTGTTATTCTAGTATTTAAAGATGTACCAGTAGTATCAGAAGTAAGAGTAGTTGAAGATAAATTTGAAACAGCATTTGCTTGAACATTTCCAGAAGCATCAAAACCGACTATAAAAAATTCTATTTTGCCAGCAGATAAAGCAATTATATATCTTTCATCATCACTAAATATAAATGGTATAAGTCTTACTTGTTGTTCTACATTATCATCTACTGTTGTTCCAAAATTATGAATCCATTTTGTTCCAGATCGTTTTATAACACCACCCTCAGCACGTATAAGAAAGTTTGTTAATTTTTGTGCTGAGTTGTTATAAACTTGTGTATCAGTTCTTGCAATCAAAGATGGGCTAATTTCCCCAAATTGAAAATTAGTAAATGGTATTCTAACGACTTGCATTAGCTTCTTCTCGCAGTTAAGAACCTACTTGTTTCAAGTTTACGTGTAGTTTGTTGTTGTGAATCTAGTGATCTTGCTTTTGCCATAGAAGATTCTGCACGTTCTGTCATAAGTGATGCCAAACTTGCATCTCTTGCTATAGATGTTGCAAAGATTATAGCTAAAGAAAACTCAACAGCTAACGTAAAATAAGAGGGAAAATCAACTTCACTTGCTCTAAAGCTATAATCTACTATTACTGTATCTGTTTCTGTAGTATCTGCAAATAGTTTATCTCCATAAACTTGATACTCAATTAAATTACCATTGACTGTTGCACCATGAAGCATAATCATATCTGAAGGTAATTGATAAGCATAATCATATCTTCCAGTTGGTGCATCTGTAAGTCTATTAACTATCTTTTGATTTGTTGCAAATCGCCATCTTGAATTAACTAAAGCTGCTTGAACAACATCTTCATACATATTTACAGCTACTGTAGCTTCTGTTGTTCCATCATCAAAAGATGATATAGGCTCTGCACCAATCAGTATTAATGCCCTACTGCATATATCTAATGGTGTATCTGCTGTGCTACTTGTTAGAGCCATATATAGTTATGGGGGAGCATAACTCCCCCATCTCCTTTTTTAGTCACCATCTGTTTCTGCTATAGCTGTACCATCTGATACGTCTACAACTGAACCAGTATTTGATAGAACAGTAACATGATGAGTTGTTGGTGTGTTAGTATCTTTTACAATAATAACATCACGAACTTTAAGCATATTAGCTGAACTATTAAAATAACCAGCACTATTTACTGTAGCTATTGTATCTGTAGTTGTGTAAACCCAAGTGTTTCCATTTGAATCTCCACCCATTCTACAAAGTCCACTTGCTGAATAAGCCATTAATTAACCTCCTATTAATTATTATCTAAGACTTCATAAACACCATTGTCATCAATAACAACAGCACCCATTGACATCATAGAGTTAGTTAAATGTGCAGCCCTTTCAGCAACATAATTTACTTCAGTTGAAACATCTGCACCTATACCAAGTCCTACTGCAGAAGTATGATAAGCCATATTTTTACCAGCAGTAATTGCTGATGTTGAAAAGATTTGAAAACCTAAAAAGTTTTTCATTGTCATTCCACCAGCAAAAGGTAAATTTTGTTCACCAACAAAATCTGAACTTGCAAACTCATTTATGTTAAATAAATCTGCAAAACCTTTTGGATGCATAGCTAAATATCTTCCACCATCTTCTGGAATATTAGCAGTACCCATAGTTTCAAATAATGATAGTAAATCAGCTTTTTCAACAGCACTACTTGTGTCATGAATCTGTGTACTATTAGCACCAGCATCCATAGCAGTATAAAGTATTTCATCTGTCTTTCGACCAAGAGCAGCAGCTGCACTTTTTGCAACAGCTTGTCTTTCGTCTATGTTTATTTTTAACTCGTCAAGCTTATCGATAAACTCTGGAGCATAAAAATCTTGCATAGTAGCTTCAACATTTGTATGAGCTAGTTCCATTGGAGTTACTAAACCATTTCTTGATTTGGTATTAGCACTTCCAGTTCCTATTTTCTGAAAGCGAACAACACTTCCAGCAACATTGCCTACAGTTCTAACTGTGTTTCTTAGCTTTGATCCCATTCTTTGATATGCCAAGTGAACGTCAGATTCAAACTGTTTGATAAAGGCTTGATCTATTGTATTAGCCATTACGACCTCGTTTGTTAAAGTTTCACCAACGTCATTGATTATCTGCTTTAACTACGTCAATGCAATTATCCATACAGGGTTGCTAGTGCATTGCAGGTCTTGACAATTTCTATATAAACTAAATTTTTAAATGATTGCAACGAAAAAATTTATAAAATAAACTATTTTCAATAGCATATTTTTTATCTTCTAGTTCAAAACCACACCATTTTAACCAATTTATTGTGTCTGTATGATGTTTTGGAACATAATTATATATCTTTTTATAGTCACCTTGTAATAATTTTATCACACCACGACAACCTTTTAGAAATGATATTCTATATTTATCAATACCATGTGTACCAAGCATCCAAACAACACCACAATTTTTTTCAAATCTTGAATCACAAACACCCAACATAGCAATAGGTATGCGTTCAACTGTTATTGTATAGGTTATAGCTTCTTTATCATATATTGCAGATTGAAATACTTCTCTTGGATCAATTTTATGAAGTCTACATTCTTCAATATCATTTTCTCTCAAGTATGGATAGATTAAGTCTATATCATTAGAACAAGCAAATCTTAATCTAAGTTTTCCAGAAGAACTAAGTTCCATTGGGATACAATCTTCTGTATCCTTCATCTACCATTTTAACAAAATCTGCATCCCTTGCAACTGGATCATGGTATCTTGGGTCTTTTTGTAACTCTCTTAAAGAATCCATTGTAATTTTATTTGGTGATTCAGATTGAACATTTGGTCTATCTTTCATTTGTTCCATAAAATGTTCAAGAACCATTATACCATCAGCAGTTTCTGTTATAGATTCTATTGATTGTCTTAATGTATCTGGAAAGAATTTGTTAGACCAAAGCTCAACTGCTTGTACTCTTTCTTCTCCATTATCTCCAAGTCTTTTCATTTCAGTTTCTGGATCAGGTATATTAGCATTAATACGTTCAATATATTTTTCTATACCAGTGCTAAATTCTTCTTGTGATGAACCATTTTCAAAAGAATAATCAGCCCACCACTTTAACAATGGATCATCTGCAGACATAGATTGATCTATATTTTCTGGTAAAATGTAATCACCAACCTTTTCTGGTCTATCTTTATAGGCTTCTACTTGTAGTTCTTCTTCCCATTGTTTCTTTAAATCTTGTTCTTTTTGACCAATCTTTTTTTCAAGATTACTATATGCTTCAGCTAAATCTTTTTCTGATTTAAATTTTTCTGGCAACCATTCTGGTCTGTCAGTTATGTCAGTTGTGTCAGTTGTGTCAGCACTTTCTTGTGCTTGAGTAAAAGATTCTAAGGTTGTTTCACGTGAAACATCTTCAGTTGTTTGATTTTCTTCAGCCATTTGTTTTTATCCTCTTTGAGTGTTTGATTCTGTTTTCAACGATTGCAACAATATATCTTTGACCTTCATGATGCAAAAGTTGGTTAGGTTCAATAATTGGTCCATTAACACTTTCAATAGTTATTGACCTTAAATAATTCAATACCTCTTTTCCAGCAGGGGTATCAAATACTGCACTTACATTTTTACTTATTATTTCATCTGATTCTTTTGTTCTTTGTATCCCATCAATACCAACATAACTATTGCGTTGCAACTTCTTCTCCTTGCTGTTGTGCTTGTTGCATCTGTGCTTGTTGCATCATTTGTGCTTGTTGCATAATCTGTGTTATCTGTTGTCTTTCATTAGCATCTCTTATCAAGCTATCTGGTACACCATATTTTTTAGCAAGATAGGTTGCAACTTCTTCACCACTAACAAGTAAATTCATTATTTCTGGACCAAATCCTTGTTGAACAACTTGTAACCATTGTGTTGTAGAACTTATATCTTGTCTTGATTGTGCCTGACTTAATGGAGATGATGACCTTACTTTCACTTGTCTGCCATTTACTGTTGGTATTTCTATTCTTCCTTGTTTTCTAAGAATATGAACTACTCTTTGTAAAACTGGTTGTACCATTTCTGATTGTAATCTACCAAATGCAGAACCAATTTGCCTTGATAAATCAGCCATACGTTCTGCTATCTCTGTTGCAGTAGCTGGTGTTTTATTTGGATCACCTAGCATTTCATTATACAAAGCTTTCTTAATATTCATTCTCATTTCTGAAAATATAAATTGACTTACATCAAAGTTGCCAGCAGCCCTTATTGGTTGCAATCCAGCCGAGTTTGGTGCTTTTGGTATAACTGTCCCAGGTACTAAACTAATTGTATCTGGATTAACTATACCATCATCATCTAGTTGATAGATACCAGATATAGCCATTTGTGCATTTTCTAACACAAGTTGCATTGTAAGATTTGTAGTTTTTACAGCAGAAAGTGCATTCATTAGTGGTCCTCGACCATAAATTTCACCACTACATTTAGACCAACGAAAGCAAATATAAGGATTTGAACCAACACCATCAAAAGAATTGTTTCTAATAAGTGTTTTACTTTCACAATCTACAACATAATCAAAGTGTGCATCTTGATTTAATTTAGAATAATCTTTGCAAACAACCTCCAATATCTTTGTTTTTGCATCTGGAGTCTGTTGCATCTTATCTATTAACTGTTTAGAGAAATTACCATTAGGATACAGTAAAGGAATATGAGAATAACGAACATTTCTCTCTCGGTAAACATGATCTATTTTATCATCAGGACCAGTATCTAATACTACATGAGGTAAAGGTATTGCTGAAAACACAATCGGTTGTACTGCATCACCTTCAGTTACATGAAGAACACCAGTGCCTACTGCCAAATCCATAAATGACTCATGAACTTCCTGACCGAAGTTTGAGTTTTGTAATATTTCAAAAACATATTCTGTTACCTCATCTAAATCATTATTGACTGCTTCACGTTGATCTTTAGGTACTTCAGAGCCAGCAATGAAATCAGCCCATCTTGCAAAGTTTGGAACTAGACCTTGTTGTAATCTTGATGCAAACTCTTGAACACCAACAACAGCTGTTTCATCAAATATCTTTTCATCTCTTCTTTGTCCTATTGATTCTGTATAAAAAGATTCTCTCTGTGGCATAGAAAATTCATAACATTCTTCAAACAAAGGTACAAATTGATCCCTTACTGTCTTTGCTCTTTGGTATTTATCCATCAATTCTTTAGCAATTTGTTCATCAGAAAGGTTATGAAAGTTAAATATCATTATACTCTACCCCCATAATAACCCATACCTGTACTTGTAAGAAGTGATCTTCTACCTCTAGCACGACCACGACCCATTAAACGTGTACGTTTTTTTCTTTGTGTTTGTGCTAAAGATTCGCCTTTACCAAGTCTTTCTGTTGTAAGGTCTGGTGCTTTTGGCTCTTGTGGTGCTTGAACATACTGAACAAGAGGAGTACCACGTCTTACTTGGCTTTCCGTTGCCTTTTCTTTGGCTCTGGCTTTTTCTGCTTCCTGACGTTCACGTTCGGCTTTTTGGGCTGCTTCCGCTTCCAAATCCCTCGTAGGAGCAGAGCTACCACCTCCAAATAAACACATATTAACCTCCTAATCTTTGCCATATACTTCTCTTCTTAAATGGTTTTCGTTTAAATATATCATAGTCCGTTCTCGCATTAAACGAAGAAAGGGGTTTTTGTCCAGCCATAAGTTGCCTTCCTTCTCCAGCACCCAACATTAGGTACTGTAAAGCATCATGAATATGAGAATACATATTTTTTTCTGGTTTGTCATCATATCTTTCTCCTGACACTTGCATTCTTCTATAGGAATATCCTCCTTGAAATCCTTTTATCAGCATTGGACACCTTCTGTCTATCAAAAAAGATGGTTTACCATCTGACATTTTAGTCAACTGTGATGAAACTGACTCTAATCTAAGGTCTACACTATTCGAAGGTGCTGGGATAGCCCTCAGCCCAGCACCCCTTAATATCTGAAATGGAGTCGATTCATCTGTTTGCGCTCTAAAATCACCAGCTGGATCACCAATAATGTTTACATCAAGACCAGCAAACCGTGTTGCTATTTCTTGTCGTAACAATTCTGCAAATCGAACTATACCCATATCAATAGCAACAATTTCTGATTGTATTAACCAACGACCTCTAACTTTTTGACCAAAAACAGCAGCTGGAGTAAGACCAAAATCAATACCAATGTACAAAGGAACACCCATTGCAATAGGTATTTCTTCAGTTGCAATATGCGTTTCACTAACAAACTGTGGATATACAGGTTTTCCTTCCTGTATTGCACCCAATCTATTCATTACATAAACATCTATCCAACTTTTAGTCTTACCACGAATAAGATTAGAATAATAAGTATCTAAAATGTTAGTACAGTTCTCTGCTTTTTTATTCATACTGTAATCTTTTACTTCTCCACGATCATCAAGTGTTTCTTTCATTGCTGGTGGTTGTGTAAAAAATCCCCAGTTATCAGGTTTAATTAGCATCTTTGCTTGTTCTTTTGGAATATGATCTGGTATTGGAACCTCACCAGCCATAATCGCCCACCAATGATCTTCTTCTGGAGCATTGGTATCTGCAATCACACCAGACCAACTTGCACCACCCTCACGCATAGATGGATAACGACCAACACGCATAGTACACGCATCAATAATACTCTTAGGTATTTCTCTTGCTTCGTTAATCCAAACACCAGTAAGTTCCAAAGAAAGAAGTTTCTTTACATCTTCTGGTCTATCTAATGCTAGAAATATAATTTCCATATCCAAATCATTCTTTTGAACATGATGTGTATATGGTACTGACCAATGAAACTTTCCCCAAGTATCTTCTGGAAACCAGTCTAACCAAGTCTTTATAGTAGTTGTTCTTAACTGTGGGTTTGTATTTCTAATTACAGCCCAACGAGATTTACGAACACCTTCTTTATTTTTCTTTTGTTCAAGACTTCTACGAAATACTTCAACACAACAAGCAACAGACTTACCAGAACCAACTGGACCTCTTATTCCTCTAAAAAAATTAGAGTCCTTCATAAAAGATTTTAGTATTTCACCATCTGGTTTGTAGTTAAAGCTAGGCACTATCTATCATCAATCTTATGGTCAATAGCCACTTTAAGTAGTTTTTCTACAGTTTCTGGACCAATGACTGCAATCAATTTATCAGCTTCGTAATCAGTCGCAAATTGCTTGGGAAAGTGTTTAAGATGTACTGTCTTTACCACGTTCCTTAACATTCTGCGTTCTTTATCACTCAAGGTATGTAAAAAACTCATGTTCGATACTTCTTAACTTTCTGTGCAATCTTCTTTGGTTGCCTTACAAACTGCTTGCCGGAACGATTACCTTTTGCTTTTGCACGATTGGTTGCTGCTTTCTCACTTGCACTTAATGCTTTCCAAGCTGCATCTGGTAAATATCTTTTCTTACCTTTTGATGGAGAGCCATCAGAAGTTCTCCACTTCTGTTTACCCCAGTTAAGTAAAGATCGTTGAGGAGCTTTCATTAAGTTCCAACTTCCTTCTGTGCTTTCTTATGTGCTTTTGTAAATGACAAACCTTTTTTCATAGCAATACGCATCATC
>TARA_R100001591_G_scaffold60235_3_pt1 | contig 18306 bp, 3 predicted proteins | sample TARA_R100001591 | Tara Oceans TARA_R100001591 (sample SAMEA2622725) | marine metagenome | biome: marine biome (ENVO:00000447); feature: surface water layer (ENVO:00002042); material: "saline water (ENVO:00002010), including plankton (ENVO:xxxxxxxx)" | depth 5 m
TGCTACATTAGGATCATCTGCATAAAACTTTCTTCTAGGATTATACATCTCTATGTAATCCGTAACTGTTGCTCTAATCATTGCAGGTGGAAAAAACTCACCCTTAACTCTCATAAATCTATCTAAATATAAAGCACCTATGTTATTTATTAATGTATTAACATCAGCAGCATTCATATAAACATCTTTATCAACTAGTCTTTTTTTCCATCCTTGTTTTTGATCATCATAATAATTTTCATATAATGCTACTTCTCCTGTTTTTAATTGTATACTAAAAGTTATATCATCTGATACACTAACACCCTGATCAAATGCAACACCTTCTCCTCTAGCTAATTTTTGATCCAACCTTCTTGTAAAAGTATTACTGTTAACACCAGGAGTAGTGCTAAACTTACCAGCATCAATATCTTCAAATATATTTACTAATTGATTTCTGTCAGCTCTAGTAAATAACTCTACTATAAAGTCTATAATTTTTTGGAAAAAACTTTTAGCTACAGAAGGTACTTTAGTAGCTCCAGGATTCATCTTAAAGTCTTCAAACTTATCAGCTAACCACTCTTCATAAAATCTTTCTTCTAACTCTTTGCCTTTTAATTGTGCATATATAGGCGACTTCAATTGAAACTTAACTAAAGCTTCTTTTAAACTTGTACCTTGTTGTCTAAGTTCTTTTCTAACATCTCTCCTTGCAATATTTAGTAGTTCTGTTATTTGTGCATCAGGTAATAATAATCTAAATACTGCATGAAAAGCTTCATGATACTTATCAGGAGAAGTTTCAGATGTATATATTTTTCCTTGATACTGTTTTATACCACCAGCTAACTGTTCTAATGACATAACAAAAGCTCCTAGTGTTACACCATTATTCTTTAAACTAGCTTTTAAGTCATTTATATCTGATACAGTTATTACACCAGGAGGAAAAACCCTCTTTATAAATGATATAAATTTATCTATATCTTCTACTTGTTTTTCATCTAACTGTTTAGGATCTACAACAGAAAATTGTGGATCATCTTTTGCAACCCTTTTAGCTTCTTTCTTTAATTCATTTAACTCTGCTTGTAAATTATTTAATGTAGCATCACCTCTTTGCTCAAATGCATTTAACTCATTAACCATCAACAAAGACTTACTTGCTTGATCCATACCATCAAGATTAATTGATGTACCATTTACATCTGTATAAGTGCTTTTCTTTTGTATATCATCTGCTATCTGTTGAGATTTATTTCTTTTATAGTTATTAATCTCAGATGTCTTACGTTGTATTTTATCTTCAATCTGTAAAGCATCTCCTTCAGTTTGCGTTGTAGTATCATTATTAATGTTAAACTGCTCTGTTATAACAATTTCACCATCTTTTATTTTTTTAGCTATTCCTGTATTATCATAAACAATTTTTTCTAAATCAGTTAAATTATCTGCAGGATTTGCACCACCTTTTGCAGCTAGTAGTTCTAGATCTCGCTTAGGTACTGTCTGCCATTTGTCTGTATATTTATCAACATATGCAGCATCAATAAGAACTGTATCTTGCTCTACCCCTTGTCTTTGATTATCAGATTGATCTACATTACTAGGTTCATTTATTTCTTGTGCTTGTTGTATAAGTAAATCTAAACCTTCTATATCACTCCAATTTAAACCAAGTGAAGGCTTTCTTAAGTCTGGAGAAATCTTAGCCACTGTTTTATCTACTATAGTTTCATCTGCATACATTGGTATACCAGCACGAAACTTATCTGTAGTTAACCCTTTTTCATCTATTAATTGTAATGGTTCATAGTCTTTGTCTTGCTCTTGTTTTTTTTGCTGTTTCTCACTCCATTTACTATTAACAAGACTTAAAAAGTCTGAAAAATAAGTTATCTTATTCTCTTTTAATTGTTCTTCTGTAATACTAACTATATCAGTTCTTTCTGTATCAAGACCTTTATCTCTTGTATATTTTACTATTATACCTCCTAATGGTCCTACATTTATGTTAAGTATATCACCACTTTTTCCAGAAATATAAAATCTACTATTTAAGTTATCATTTTCTCTAAAATTAAATGATGGATCTACGGCAGTCTTTTTACCCTTTACATATTTAATATTACCACCTTCTTTTTGTGATTTATTTGTCTTTTGTTGTAAAGCTATAAGATCAGCTAATATAGATTCTTGATCTTCATAAACAAGCTCACTTGCTTTTAATTCAGCTAAACTTATTACACCATTAGCTTGTTGAATAACAAGAACATATCTTCCTAAATTATCTAAAGCATTTTTATATTTACTTTTTTGAAATGATTGTTGAAACTCAGTAAGCGCAGCTTTTTCTTCTGGTACAGTTAAATCAAAATTATGTATTACAGTACCTTTATTATTATCAATAATATAATACTTACCCTCTCCATTAATCTCAGTTATATACTTTTGTTCAAGCTTATCAAAAGGAGTTTCATACTTTTCACCATTTGGTTTATACCAATCCATTCCACCAGGACGTAGTATACCTTGAATTTTATTAAGATTTTTTAATACATTTTGATCCTTAATTTGTTTAGCTAACTTTTCTTTATCAAATAAATCTAAGGTTATTTGTGAATCAGTTGGTTTAAGAAGTGTCATTGCATCACCTAAAGCTTGATATATTAATTGTGTTGCTGCATAACTTCTTAATGTATCTAAATATGCTTGATCTAATGATTGATTAGTTGTTGGTTTAGGTGGATAAAAATATTTTAAGTATTGATCTCTACTCATTGACAAAGGATTAATTTCAACCTTTTCATTATTAGGATCTACAAATTTAGTATCTATTCCTTGCAATTGTATAAAGCTACCATCAGGCATAACCATTCTAATAATATATTTTGGTTCAGCCTTTTTTAATAATTTATTAGTTTTAATGTCTGTTTGATTTGTTGATCTAGCAAAAGCATTAACACGCTCTTCTATCTTCAATTTACTATCTGAAGCATAAGCAGGATTAAGACTAACTTGAATTTTTAATTTAGCTTTATCTTTTGCTGATATCTTATTTAACATTTTTTGAAGTTGCTTTTTTGTAAGCATCTTCTTATTGTAGTTAGGATTAGTAAAAAAGTTTAAAGGTTCTGTTCTAGATAATTTTGATACGTTACCCTCAATCAAATTAAAATCCCATCTATCCTCTTTTATATTTTCTTTTTTCCATTTTTTATTTACCCAATCTCCTGGTAGTATTTTACTAAATAACTTATTGTTATTGCTTTTCTTTGAATCAACTGCCTTTATAGTAATATAACCATCAGAATCAACCTGTGCTATATTAGATGCTATATACCATCTGTTACCATTAGTATCAACAACAATATCACCAGTCTTATATTCTTGATTATCAAAGTTAAAAACCTCAGAACTAGGTAATACCTTTGCTATATCTTTTGCAGCAGAAATAGCTTCAGCAGCATTAGGATAAGAAGCACGCCAGTTTAAATCAGGATGTTGCATTCTTATTGCAGAATACTTTCTTGTTATAAAGTTATTATCTATATCTACAAGTTGGTAGTTCTTTATTGCATCAGGACCATCTTCATTAAGTCTACCTGGAACCTCAACAATATACATATTAAGATTTGGAAAAGCTTTTATAATTTTAGCTCCATCTATTTCTAGGTTGTTTAATTTTGTTTTTTGATCTGTTACTATTCTAGGAAGTATGTCATAAACACCTAAGCCTAATTTAGATGATATGTCTCTAGCAATTCTATTATCTCTAATATTTTGTTCTAACCATTCATCAAAACTTAATAATTTTTTATCTGGTCCAAGCTTCTCTTCCATAGGAGAGCTTTCATATAATTTAAATGCTCTCCATCTAGCATCTAAATATCTTAAACCTCCTTGTTTACTACCATCAGCTAACCATTGTTTCTTATCACTTTCAGTTGGAAACTCTCCTGTTTCTCTAAACTTCTGTTGTCTTACTTTTTCCCATTCTCTATCTAAAATTATTTTAGTTCCTTTATCATTTTTTTTAAATTCATCAAGCTTAACAAGAGTTTCTTTAACCTCTTTTTCTTCTTCTGGTGTTTCAGTATTGATTGGATTTACATTAACAACTTGTTTTTCAGGATCAGTTTCTTCTTTCTGTGTATCTTCTTTTTTAGGTTTTTGTTCTGGTTCTATAATTAGCTCCATCTTTTTAACAATCTGTTTTACTTCTGCAAACATTGCAGGATCTTCTTCCATTGTAATTAAACCCTCTTCAGTATAGAACATATCTGGAATATCATCTATAGTAAGATCTTCTTGCTTTTTAGATAAAAAGTTTTTTACTTGTTCTGGATCTGGATATACACCTATTCTAGCTAAATCTTTTAAAAACTCATGTCTCTCTTGTGTACTTACAAATTGCTTTACTCTTCTATAATGACTATTCTTATATCTATTATATTGCTTATTCATTACTTCAGCAATCTTGTAAGATGTCATTAGTAATGTATTAGGATCAGATAAAATCTCTGTAGCCATATAATAATCTCCGACTCTACTTCCTAAGTGTCCATAGTCAACTAACTTTTTTAAAGTATCATCTATATTGTCATTTTCTAAAGTCTCATTATTTTGTTCAGCTAAAAATCTTAAATAGGCTAATACAGGTACTTTAAGTTTTGCCATATAAGCAGGACGCTTATTATATCCACCCAATATAAAATCTCTTTGATTTTCTGGTATTTGTCTAAATCCTGTTGGAGAGTTTGGATCTTTTATCTTTATAGGATTACCATCTTCACCTAATATAGGTTTTCCATTTTCATCTTGAAGTACAAAATCTTTCATTGCTCCTGCAGATCTAACTTGATTTTTAGGATCAAATAAAACTTTATAAATATCTTCTAAATGTTTTAATCTTTTTTTATACCCTTCTTTTTGTGCTTTTAATTCAGGTGTATCAGCCTTAGTAAACTTTATCAACTTTGAAAGTCTATCTATTTCAGATGTCATTCTTTTCCTACTTGTTAAAACAAAAATATCATTATGTTTAACATTTGCAAGAGCTCCATTTCCAGATATCAACTCATTTTGAATTTGATTCATTCTTATAGTTGCATCCTTCATAGCATCCTTTTGGAATAATAAAAGCATCTTAGCTTGATGATATGCATTTTGTCTTATAACTTCTTCTTGATAAACTCTTGTTCCTTTTTTATATTTACTTGGATCAAAAGGATTTCTATATTTAGCATCAAATTTATCATACTGCTCTTTAACCTCTTCCAACTTTTTTATACCCTTTTCAAAACCTTGTCTAATTTTCTCTGGAGATTTTTTAGAATCAGGAAAAGCACCTTTAAGATCTTCATCAGACATTTTAGCAAAGTCTTGAAAATATTCTCTCATATCTCTAAACTTCCCTAAAGTAATAGCAGTATATATATCATTATACATTGATTGGTGTCTTGCATCCTGAAGCTCTTGAGTATCATTTGCTATAGTAGAAGTTGCCATCCTGTGACTTAATTGCTTTTGTATAATAGCATTTAACTTTGTAGGATTAGTATAAAACTCAGGATCAGCATAGATATCATTTAATGTTTTTACAACATCTTGTATATATTTTTTCTTATCAGCTTGATATTGTTTATATGCCTCACGGTCAGTAATATATTTAAATCCATTAGGTATACCTTGAAATAAAAATTTTGTAGTAGGACCTAATAATCCCCCCATTAAAAAACCAGACATAAAAACACTAGCCCCTTGCCCACTCATTTGTGAACTTATACCTTTCATTGCAGCATCTCTTATTGCTGCTTTACCACCTATTTGTGGTTCTAAAATACCAGCCGCTGTTATATCTAAACCAGTTGCAATAGGATCTTCATACATACCTGCATAATACTGTTCCATACCAGCAGCAACAGCTTCTTGATATACTTCTTGAAAACCTTCCATCCAGTTTGCTCCTGTATATCTTAATGCAGCAGCACCTAGATGTTTACCCCAACCCTTTTTGAATCCCATCTTACGCAGCTGATTCATGTGACCAAAAAAGCTATCAGAATAAAACCAAGCATCTTCTCCTATTTCTTTACCCTCTTTGTTTAAAACTTTTTTACCAGGTTTAAAGTTAGGATTTCTATATATTCTTCTACCTGCACCCTGTGCTGTTTCTTCTAATAACTCATTCAATGGCCTAAAGCCACCAAACATATTTCTTAATACAATAGCATTAGAAGCAAATATAACTGGAGTATTAAATAATGTAGTGTTTGCAGCAGCAGTAACAGCTTGATTATTTATAAAATTCATTTGATCTTCTGTAGGTGCTACACCATACTTCTCTTCAAATGCATTATATAAATCCTCTCTAACTCTCATCTCTACCATACCACCTTCCATCTTACCTTCAGCAAGTGCAAGATTTATCATTCTAAGATCTCTATAAAATGCTGCAACGTGATCTGCTCCTCTAGCTAATGATGAAATATTTTCTCCAGTATTTGCTGCAGTAGCCCATCTCTTCATTGCCAATGATGTTTGTGGAGCTAAAAAACCACCAACCCTTTTAAAACCATTAATAGCACCTGTTCCAGTTAGCATTGCTGCTTTACGCCAATCTTTTGCTAGATTGATGTTCTTCATTTGATTTAATATCTTTTGTGATGCAGCAGCAGCTTTCCTCATATCAAACATTGCAGGTAAAGACTTCATCAATCTTCTAAGATTAACACCAGTTCTAACTGCAGCTGTCTTAGCAACAGCAGGTGATTTAGTTCCATACAAAGCTGCAGCTAATGCTGCTTCTTCTGCTACTATACTTGCTATTGTTCCAAATGTATATGCTGAGTTTAACATGAAGTCATTTATCCAACCACCTAAACCACCTCTAGTAGAAGAAGCAATTCTCATAGCATCTTCCATAGATTGAGCACCTATCATGTCACTTCCTAAAAAGTCTCCACCGGCTACATCTTTTGCAGATCTATAGTTACCACCAGCAGCACTAAAAAACATATCCCAATATGCATTAAATGTTCTTCTACCATTTTGAAATCTAGTAGTTCTTCCGTCATTATAATATTCTTCATTATCTCTAAAAGGATGAAAACCTAAATCACTAAATTTAGGATGAGCCATATATCTATCTAGATTATAAGCTCTTGCCCCAAATACAACAGGAGGTTTAAGACCTGGAGCCTTTTCTTTTGGAGTATCTAAAATACTTTGATACAATGCATTTTCAAAACCTTGAGCTAAACCTAGATCAGAATCATAATCATAATCCCCAGTCATTTGACCATATGGATCATCATCTAGATAACCTCTACTAGGTCTAGGGCTACTTGTATTTGCATAATCTGAATAAAGATATTGATTTATAGGAGCTTCAACTTCTTGTATAGCTTGTAGTGTTGCAGGAGTTATTTGACCTGCACCATAAGCATTTTGAAAATAACCATCTGTTTCCATTTCGCTTATAGCATCTTGTAAAGAAGATTGAGTAAGCTGCGGATATGCATAATCTGTTGTAGATGGAACATCTAAATTAGGTAGTGTAAAATCTTTTGCTTCTCTTGTTGCAGTAGGTAAATCAGCAGAATTTATAACAGGCTGATTGTTTACAATAGCATCATTAGGTAAATTCAATAATGGATTTATTGGCTCCTGTGTACTAGTCGGATTAACAACTGGATCAGAGTCTTTTAAATCCAAATTAGAATTTGTTAACTCTTCATTATTTATATTAACATTTTCTTCTGCCATGTTCAGGTTTTTATACTTCAGGTATTACACCATTAGCTTTATTATATTTAACTTCATTAGCTAAATTATGTTTATGTAAATTTTCAAAATAAATATCCATGTTTTGAACAACCATGTCTAAATTCATAGTCTTAGGATCTAATACTTTATTTATTGTAGGACCTGGAACTAATGTACCACTTTGATAATCAAACCTTAGTGGGTTACTAATAATTTCATATTGTCCATAATTATTTTTAGTTATACTATAATTACCAGCTTTATCATAAGTATCATGGTAAACACCATCTACATCAATTAACATCTTAATATCAGAATATTCTATTTCAGATGTCTTATATGGAGATCCATCAACTTCTCTTTTAAAGTAATAAGTAATAGATGGATCAGTTATAAATTTATTAATTTGATCCTTATATTCACTTTGTAATTCTGTCTTCCTATTCTTTACAAAATTATTTGCAAAATCACGTCCAAGTGTCATCTCATAACTACCCCATTCACCACCACCATCAATTACATTTTCTCTACGTGTTATGTCAACTTGTGGAGCACCTTGTGTTTTATTTTGCCTACCCATTTCTTGTATCATATAATCAAACACCAATTGTGAAAACTCTATATCTTTAGCACCATTCTTTTGCCATTTACCTAAATTCTTTGCCTGATCGTCATCACCTTTAAATGGTTCTCCAAATGGTAAATCTGTACCTTTCTTACCTATATCAAAAGTATAAAGATCATCTGTCATATTATTTATACGCACCATATTGTTTAACTCTTGCAGTGCTAATTGAGATGCTTCACTTTGATTTGTTTTATGATCATAAGAAAAACCATAGTTACCTCTAAAGGTTGCATCACCTGCAGTATCTCCTCCTGGTAAACCATTTAATAATGCATAATAGTTACCAGTAGGCATACCCCCTTCACCTGCATTTGAAGCCGTCATTCTATCACCCATCCAACCCTTTTGTTGTCTGTAATATTCTCTTGCATAATAATCTGCAGCTTCTTTATCAAATGACCATCCTTTTTTACTATCATAATCCCAAAACTTTCCCAGTATAGTAGGTTGCCCTCTTTGTCCATAACTCTTTTGACTATCCCAATCTAAAAATTGTGGATTAGTATTAGACATTAAATCTGACTTCTGCTCTTTAAATCCCCATAGATTATAGTTATCTGGATTATCAGAAACAGTTTTTACTTTATTAAGTTGACCAGCTACAGAATTAATAAATGATTGTACATATTGATCTTCTGATAACATTACTAAATCTTTACCATCTTTGTACTTATCATACTTATAGTTTCCTTTTATGTCATTATATAACATACCATTCATCATCTCATCAACCATTTTGTCTGGTAATACTATAGGATGCATACCCCAAGCTTCTTGTAAAACACCGTCCCCTCTTCCAAACAAATGCCAACTATCTCTTGAACCTATACCTTTCTCTTTAAATTTACCAGCATAACCACCTTTATTACCACCAACTTGATTTGTTTGATCTTCTTCATCTGTAAGTAATCTGTATTGTTGATAAACAGATGAGTTAAGAGTTTCATCTGCAACATTCATTCTTTGTTTAAACGCATCAATAGCTCTTATTTGCTGATTGGCTCTCTTTTGAAATTGAGGATCTAATAAACGGTCAGCATTAGATCTTACACTACTACCATCATTAGCTTCGTCTACTGCATTATATAATTTATATGCATGCTGGTATATTCTGTCTAATTCAGTTTTATTTTCAAACTTCATCATATCTTGAGCAAACTGTTCAAAGTTACCAGTTACTTCTTCATTTCTTAATACATTACCAAACTCATCTGTAATTGCTTTATTATAAGTAATCATACCAGGAGCATTACCATCTCTTACTATATCAGAAAAACTTTTTGAACCATCATACATTGTCTTGATAAAATCAACATTCATTTTGTTTAATTTATCATAGGCCCCCTTCTTAGTTTCCATTTGTTGATCAAACCAGTTCATTTGTGATAGTTCTACACTCATGTCATCTTCACCATATGTAACTCCATTTTCACCAAATATTACACCATCACCATTTTTTGCTTTCTGTTCTTCTTGATCTTTAAGAATGGCTTCTCTTGCATACTTATCAGCTTGTTTTATCATAGCAAGATCATGAGCATACTTCTTCTCTTTCATTCTATATAAATGCTCATGCTGTTTAACAATAAAAGGGTTAGCTTCAAAAGTTTCTTCATAATCTATATTACTATAAGCTATAGCAGCTGAAGCCATATCACCTCCTAGTTCACCCATCATCTGTGCTTTGTATGCTAAATTTAAATAGTTCTGTAAATTAGTAGATGGTTGTGAAAGTTCTTTGTGATTTTTAACTTTCATATTCATTGTTTGATTAAGAAGCCTTTTGTTATATTGCTTTCTTAATAATTGCTCTTCTTGTTTACTACCAGGTACTATACCCATTTTTTGTTTATACCTTTCCCAAGAATCATTGTCTGCAGTTGCTCCAATTAAATCAGCTTGAACTTTAGTTAAAAGTTTTTCATCTTGTTTTTTGTATTTATCTAATGTAGCTTTAGCCCATTCTTTTACAGCAGCATCATAACTACCAAACTTATCAGCATTTGCTTTAGCAAATCTATTACCATCAACTTTTGCTTTTAATGCATAAGCTCTAATAACTAAAGGATCTTCTAATAATGTCTGCTGTAAATAATCCATAGCAGGTGAATTAGTAATAGGTCTAGATTTATCAGGTTTGCCATCTGGACCTTCTTCATATCCAACTATTTGACTAGTTAAGTTAGGTCCATTCTTAACTGTTACAAGCCAATTACCTACAGGAGTAGTTTTTGTAATTGACATATCTGATTCTTTTAGAGCTTCAATTCCTCTATTAACTAAATCTACATTTTCAACATATGTAGGATTTGCTAAATTTAATGTTTCTTCTCTTTTAGAATTTTGAAACTTTTCCATATCCATTTGTAAACCTTCCATACCATAGTCCCAATATTTTTTTCTTACTTTAGGATCTGGAGAATTCATTAAAGATTGTGCATATCTTTGTTGATCTTGATAAGTCTTAGTAAATAATATATCTTTCACTATATGCTTATCTTCATAAAAAGGTCTAAACAATGCTTTAGCAGCATCTACATTACCTTGTAAAGAAAGATCTGTACCACTTACTTGTTCTAACTTTTCAGTTAATTGATTTGCGTATTGATCTCTAACTTGTTGATTATCCTTTCTAGACAAATCAGCATACACTACTTTACCATATAAATCATTTAATTCATTATAGTTTGTAGTATACCTATCTTGTCTCTTTTGTAAAACATCTTGCAAAAATTTATAATCAGGCGTAAATGTCTTTAGCTGAGGTATATATTGTTTAATCCCTGGTAAATAAGTTGCCATAATACTAAGATACTAAATTTTTATAGTTTGTCATATTTATCATAATACACTTTTTAAGTTTAATTTGCAAATTTTCCCTGTAAAGGTGAGAACCATTTTCTTAATTCTGCTCCTTTTCTAGCTATTCTAAATCTTTTTCTAGCCTTCTCTGTTCCAAATTTACTATTCTCAGGAGTAAAGAAAGGTACAGATTGACTTTGACTTCCAGGATAACCAACATTACCTAATACATCAGCAAAAGGACTTGCTTGTGCATAAGGGTTTTGATTTGCAGCATCAGCATCTGCATCTTCAGCTGATAATCCTGCAAGTTGATTTATAGTACCTGCTGGCATTTTTTCTGGATCAATACCTCTCTTTTTTAATTCATCCATGCTAGCAATAAATCTATCTGTTTTACTTTGTTCTGGTACTTGAGGTTTAGGGTACAATTTTTGTAAATTAGTATCTGTAATCATACCTCCTGTACTAGGATCAATATTAAACTGAGGATATAGCGTATTCATATTATATGTATTTGCCATATTAGTATATGAATTAGCTAACTGATCTGTTAACAAAGTATTTAACTCCGCCATAGCATTATCAAAATTTTGCTCCACTGCTATATTCTTATCATGTAATCTAGAATGTATTGCATTATTTTTTTGATTAACTTGATTTTGAATAGTAGCATTCATATTGCCAGTTTGTATAGCTGCCTTTAAATTAGCCTCATTAGACTTATCCATTATTTGTGATATCTGTTTACCAGCTACACCCTGAGCTCTTAACTTAGCAGCCATATTCCTTTTTGATCCTGCCCATGCAGTTGTATCACCAGCCATTCTAGCTTGCTCTTGTACATCTTGTATTTCACCTCGTGGATCAACAACTTGCTTATCTAATGTATATGCTTGATTGGTTGCCTCCCATGGTCTACGTTTTTTTAGATTCATTTTAGCTCCCATCAAATTCATCATTTTTAATTGATCTTGTATCCAAAACTCTGGCTCAGGCATTTCCATATCTGGTTCAAAGTCTGGAACTTTTGGTGCCTCTATTTCTTCAATAGGTTCATTAATAACTACTTCTGGTGTTAAAGTTTGTTCTGCAGCTATTATTCCTGGATCACTATAAGTATACTCACCAAGCATATTATCTTGTGCAGTATAAGTTTTTCCTGCTTCACCAAAATATCCATGATAATCATTATAGTAAGAATCTTTATCAAATACACCATCTACAGTATACTTAGCTTTTATATCAGCATCTGATTCAGCTAATCTATCTAAGTATGCATTCTTCTCTTTTTGGAAAGCACCAATATGATCTTTATTAAACATATCAAAGTTGTCCTTTGTATACACTTGATTACCATCTTCATCTTTAATACCTTCAATAAGTGGACCTTGTCTACTCCAGAAATCTTCTTTATCAAATTTACCTTCACCTTGTAAATAATAAACATTACCAAACTCATCAGTTTGTTTAGTTTGTCTACCTTTTTCATCTCCAATACCAACATCTCCAAGACCTTGTGTTGTAAGAACTGTATTACCTTGTTTAACTTGATTTGCTAAAGCTGCTGCCTGACCTTCATTATAGTTTCCTGCAGGTGCATTCCATGAACCTGTTTCTGCATTCCACTCAATACCTTTAGCTTTAAGATCAGCAATTTGTTCTTCTGTAAATCCTTCTTGCGCTTGTGGTAATGGTTGCCCTGGCATAAACGATTGTAAAGAATTTTGAGCAAAAGGATCTTGCCCCATTGCAGGAGGAGCCATTTGACCTTGAGGTGGCATTCCTTGCGCCATCATATTTGGATCTTGCATTTCACTTGGGGCTCCCATTTGATTTGGACCTTGTTCCATTTGTGGTTGTTGAGTTTCAGCTTGTTGTATAAACTGTGATAACTTTTCTATCATCTCTCGTTGATCAACAGGTCTTTGTGCAATGTCTTGAGCAGCTGCCTCTTGCTCAGATATATTTTGTATCTCAGCAGAATACTGAATAGGATCAATACCTTTATCCTTTAAATAAGGATATGAAGCTAAAGGTACACCTTCTTCAAAACCTTTTTTTGCTTCTTGTAAAAAAGCTAATTGAGAAAGCTTCTTTTTATTCTTATCTAACATATACTCTGCAGTATCTATTGCTATTTTATCAGACAAAGGATTATCAAGAGTTGCTATATGTTCATTTAGTTTATAGTTTTTAGATATTTTAGCAGGTGTTAATTTTTTATCAGATTGAATATTCATCTCTTCCATCTCACCCTTATTCAATTTCATTTTACCTGTATCAGAAAAAACAAATGATTGTTCTGGAACATCTAAAGGTACACCACCCTTATGGTGTCTTTTACCAACTATGTCATAAAATTCAAATACACCATCATTATTAGTATCTGTAAGTATTGTTTCTCCACCTTCTGCCTCTATATTAGCCTGGGATCTAGGAACAGATTTTATAGAAGTATTAACTTTATTATATGGAGAATCATAAGATGACTCATCTATTGCATCATATCCAAAAGGATTAGTAACCATAGAATAGCCACGTTGTTGACCTGTACTAATACCAGTATTACCACCATGAGCAAATCTAGTATCTTTAACAATCTTATTGCCTTCCATTTTAAAACCTTTTGGTAAACCTTTCTTTAAATTTATTTTAGCCATAATTATAATTATTTAACTTGTTCCGTTTTCCACTATCTGATAATACTCTCTAGGTAATATAACCTGCACTCCATTATTTTCTAATTCATCTATAGTATCTTGTCTTACTAAATATCCTTGCCTTGTAGCTCCAGGAGTTCTATATATTGTAACTTTATCTCTATCTACTTGATCAACATAATTTAAAATAGTTTCATTTTCTGGTAAACCAATCATTTGAACTACTACTATTTTTTCTATATCTAAATTTACTTCTGTCATAATTATAAAATTTCTATATCTGCACCTGCAGCAATTAATTCACCTAATACATCATCATCAACTTCTACACCATACTTTCCATAAAACTCTGTTACATTTCCATCAGGTCTACCCACACCTTGATTAGTAGCATACGTAGCATCATCACCATATAAAGCATCTGATGTTGTTCTATTTACACGTGCTTGTTGAAACTTTCTATCAGCACGTTGTCTTGCTATAAACTTACCTTTCTGTCCAGCTTGTACAAGAGCTCTAAAAGGATTTCTGTATACATCATCATCTTTCTTTTTCTTTTCTTCCTCCTCTTCTTCTTGAGTTTCTTCTTCTTCCTCCTCTTTACAACATTCAGGTTTCATTGTTCCATCTTCACAAGGACATCCTTCTACAGTAGCTTCTTCAGGTTCTGCTGCACTATCTGCATCTATTGAATCAGGTATACCATCACCATCCGCATCAGGAAAACTAGAGTCTACTTGATCATCATCACCTGTTCCTGTATTAAAAATATTTCCTTGCTCTTGATCACCATCTTGATCACCATCTTGATTAATATTTTGATTATTATTTTGATTATTGTTCTGATTATTATTTTGAGCAGTATCTAATATAGTTATTTCTTCTTCCTCTTCCAGTATTCCATCATCATCTGCTAAAGGATCTTCTATATCTCCTAAATCAAAACTCATATTATTAGTACCTTGGTTAGTACCTTGGCTAGGAGGTATACTACTAAAGTCAGATTCTAATCCTGCATTTTCTGCTACAATGTCAAAAGGTCCTGCACCTAAAAATGGTATTTCACTCTCATTATTAGGTTCAATAACTTCTTGATTCTTTAAAGCTTTTTTATTTCCTTTTCTTCTAAACAAATCAGTAAACTCTCTAAATTGCTCTTTTCTATTTGAATGATCAAAATTAACATTACCAGATCCACCAAATATATCTCCACTACCAGTAACATTTTGTGATTCATTTAAACTAGCATTATTAGCAGCTGTATTATCAAAGTTAATATTATCTAAAGAACCTTCTGATCCCATAATTATAGGTAATTGCATTCCCTTAAATAAATTTTCTTCTTTAAGGTTATTACTATTTACTACAGAATTAGATATAACAGGATTATCAGGACTGTTTTGCATTTCCATTAATCTTATCTGTTCACTATAGTCTGACTTATCAATACCACTTTGTGCTTTACGTAACTCTGTACCATCTTTTTGTTTATCTAAACTTAACAAAGGTAAAGTAAAAGGTAATGCAACAGGTAATTTATTTAAGTTTTTAGATAGAACACCTAAATTTTTCATATACTCATCCGTAGATTTAAATTGAAACTCAGGTCTCATAAGATTCATTAACCTTACATCTTGAAAATATGGATTAGGAGCTGATGCTGTAAAGCCTCTTTGACTATCATAAATTCTGTTATAGTTTCTCAGCATCTCTGGAGTTACTTTATCATATCTATTTTTAATTAAACCTCTTTGCATCAGATCAGATCTAATTTCTGATAGATAAGGAGCTGCTTCTTTTCCTCTTCCTGATCCTTCTCTAAAATATTTGTAAGAACCAAAAGGAGCTGTTTGATACATATTTCTTACATCAGCTGTTGGAGATGCACTTGCTGGCCCAAACATATCTTCTATATTAGCATTAGCCTGTCTTGTTCCAATATTATAATCCAACTCTAAATCATCAAGCAATCTTCTATCAATTGCACTTTCAGCTCTATATCCTGCATTACTCCAATTAGGATTTCTATTACCAAGACTTTGAATTGCTTGTGCAAAGTTCCAATCATCATCTAATTTTAATCTTCCAAATTCATCCATACGAGGTGTTTCCAAGAACTCATCACTCATTGCTTTTAGACTCTTAAATCTATTAGGATCAAATTTTTTCATATCTAAAAATGCAGGAAGAGCTTGATTAAGATGTCCTATTTCATGATTTATTAATAACTTTAAAGATGATGGATGTACATCTGGATTTACATTTATCCTAGGTTGAGAAAAAGGTACAGTAAATTCTTTTTGTCTTGTAAACATTCCAAATGGTCCATAAGCTTCATCTATAAATTGTGTCTCCTGTCCTAATTCCCACCATGCTGAACCAGTACTTTTCTTTGGCTTGCTTGTTACTTTTATTTTCTTTAAAGATTCTATATAATTATTTACGGCATCATCTACCATTCCATCTGGAATTAGACTAGCATTAGGATAATAACCTCCCCAACCTGATCTTTTATCCCCTTTAACTAATAGTTCTGTTAAATCATCACCTAACCTTTTCATACCTTCTGGACTACTTATATCATTTATAGCCATTGAATATTCTTTATTAACAGCAGCTCTATTTATAGCACGTTGATCCTCTAATATTTTTTTATACTTATCAGGTAGCTTTTCAAAATCAAGACCTCCTAAGTAAGGACTTTCAGATGTAAAATTAGGTTGTTTAGATAAAAAGTCTTCTGAGTATAAATCTGTCTTTGTTTTATTTGGCAACTTGGTTGATATATTTGCAGCATCATCTGATGATGATGTTACAACAGTCTTTGTTACATCATCTCCTAATACAGTTGCTTTTGAAGTAATATTTGCTAAATCATCTAATTTGTTTACTTTAGAAGCTGCACCAACACCTGTCCACGTCAAAGGATCTGTTAAAATATCTAATCCTAAATTTGCTATAAAACTTCCTTCTGGATTAACAACTGATGAAAATGTTTTTGATGGATTACCTGCAGCAGTTTTAAATCCAAACTCTCCTTCCATTGAAGGTAAAGCATCTAAAATATTAAACGTTCCATCACCTTCTCCAGTGATAGCTTCTGTTGTTTCTGCTACAACTTTACCTGGTATAGTAAGCAGATCTATAAAATTAGATAATGAACGGTAACCTAATTCTCTTAAAGGTGATCCTGACTCAGCCCATTCTAACCATGTTTGGTCATCATCTTCTTTTAATTTCATATCTTTGTCAGATATTTTAAAAGATTCATCAACCTCAATTATTCCATCACCATCTCTATCTAACTCTTTTGCTTTACTTGGATTTGAAGAATATTTTACACTTTGACCAGATAGTATTCCACCTCCAGGTTGAAACTTTGGTATACCTCCACCTAACATTTGGTATTGAGGCAATAACTGATCATTTTCATCATACATGTTTGGATGATTAGTATAGTATTCACCAGTATCTTCATCAAAGTACATTTTACTTTTAGATTCTTCTTCTCTTTGCTTTGCCTCAGCATCTTTTTGTTCTTGTGTTTTAGGCGTACCATCTTCATTAAAATGTCTGTCACGGTGTCTTTGTCTCATTTCATCATTCCAAAATACAGAATCTCCATTTGGATCATTCCATAAATCTTCCATTTCTTGATTATAGTTTTGTAAGTTTTCTGAAGGTGTTACGCTATCACCATCACCATCTCCATTTCCATTACCTGTGCTAGCTTCCTCTTCACCTTCATACCAAGTTGTATATGATTTACCATTCCAAGTAAATGTTTTACCAGGACCAAGCTCTTCTCTCTTTTTAGCAAATACTTCACTAAATGAACCTTCTCCATCATCTATAACTTCATTTTCATCTATGTCTTGTGAACTATCTTCTAAATTTTCTTCTTCATTATTTTCTTCTACATTTTCTAATTCACTAACTTCATTATTTTTAGATTCTTTTTCTAATTCTTTTTCCTCTACTTCTTTTTCTACTTCTTCTTTTTCTTTACCGCTTTTAAATCCTGGATCCCATAATCCAAAATCAACACCAGCACCATGAACCCATCCTGCTAATGCACCCAATGCAGTTTCATCTAAGCCAGGATGAATACTATAAATATCAGGACTATGCCAACCGGGTTTAACTTTTTCAATATCTTCAGTCTCCGCAGAAGGATCTTCTTGCTTTTTCATTCCGTCACAAGGATTAATATCACTTTCAGGTTCAAATCCTGCAGGACACTCTGGACCATCAAACATTTGACTTATTGGACCTGATCCATCAGGACTACATTGTTGACAAACAATTTTACCATCTGCTGCTTCCTTATCATCTTGTATACCGTCATTATCAATATCATTGTCACTACCAGGAACAACTTCATCTCCTCCTGAATTATTATTAGAATTTGACTTATCTCCACCACCAGATCCACCACCAGATCCACCACCAGATCCA
>TARA_R100001591_G_scaffold101820_1_pt1 | contig 18173 bp, 11 predicted proteins | sample TARA_R100001591 | Tara Oceans TARA_R100001591 (sample SAMEA2622725) | marine metagenome | biome: marine biome (ENVO:00000447); feature: surface water layer (ENVO:00002042); material: "saline water (ENVO:00002010), including plankton (ENVO:xxxxxxxx)" | depth 5 m
TGTTTCTTCATAGCCGCTTGAACAAATTCAGGAGAAGGACTAACCCCGCCATTATTCAGATTTATGAGACTACGATCTACGGTAAAAGCCTGCTGAACAGTAGCCCAGAAATCTTCATCCTTTGCAATATCAAGAACTGATCCTGAAAACGAATTCAGGTCTTCATAAAAAGAGTCAGAAAGTGGTTTGGTAAGAAAAGCGGTAGAAGCCAAAGCCAGTGCCCCACCGGAAATTTGATTTATAAATTGCTTACGTGAACTCATACTTCCTCCAATAATTTGTTTATGAGATTTAAAGATTGGGGGTTAAAAAAGCAAGGTATAAACAAAAAAAGGATGATATTCTTGCGAATATCATCCTTTAAATTCTAAAAGAAGAATGCAGACTTACCCTTCTTTCACATCTTCAATGCTTTCAAGAAGACTTTCTGCTTCTTTAATAAGGTCATCAGCTTTTTGTTTTGCCGATTGAACCACTTTATCACCTTTATCCTTTGCTTCAGAAATAAGCTGTTGCTTTTCCTTTCGTAGTTGGTCGATCAAATCATTTAACTCATCTTTATAGTTGCTAAGTTGGTATGAAAGGCGATCTCGTGTATTCTTGCCACTATCCGGAGCATAAAGTAATGCTAAAACGGTTCCTGCTAAAGCTCCTGTTAATACTCCGGCAATAAAATTTCCTGACTTGTTCATAATAAAACCTCAAATTAAAATTCTTTCTTTCTAACTATAACAAGAATAGCTATTCGTAGTTCCAATATCTATTGTTTTGATAAAAAAATATTCGATTAACTTTCTAATACTTGTGTTTTAGATGAAAACGAGCTTTTGAAAATAGCACTCCATATTTTTATTATGAAGTTTATTATTTGTTTAAAGCCCACTGAAATAGTAGGAGTAATGAATAATGTAAAGATCACACCAAAAGCTAAGCCCCCGATTACCGTTTTAGCAAGTGGAGACCAAATTTCAGCACCGGCACCTAACTCAAGTGAAAGTGGAATCATTGAACAAATAGTAGTTATTGCTGTTAACAAAATAGGTCGCATTCTTCTTTTACAAGCATAAATTATTCCATCAAGGAACTCTGATCCTTTATTCAAATCGAACGCCATGCCTCTTGTTTTCAAATGCATGTAATCCACAAGTACAATTCCATTATTTACGATAATACCAACCAGCATAAACAATCCGATATTTCCGGTGGTGCTTAATGGATTTCCAAAGATATACAGAGAGAATAATGCACCAAAAAGAGCCATAGGTATACACAACCAAATCACAAATGGATCACGGAAGTTTTCAAAAAGTGATGCCATGATCATAAACATCAATACAAGTGCTGCTAAACCAGCAAATAGAAACTGCTCAGCACCTTGTTGAGCTTCTTGGGTGGCACCTGTAAATTCATAACGATATCCTTCCGGCATCACAACTTCATTGTTTATGAAGTTAGTAATTAACTCACGGTATTGGGTTGCATCGCCGGTAAACTGTATGCTAACATCAAGCAGAATTTCTCGGTTTCTTTTTTGATAGGAATCCACACCTTTGGTTTCAATAAATTCACCAACAGCGACTACAGGCACACGCTGATCTTCATATTGAAGCACTTCCAGATCAAATAGATCCTCTCTGGATTTAAGCGAGCTCTTTGCAGTACGTATCTCGATAGGAATTTCCTTGCCATCAGTTCGGAAATATCCGGCTTGGTTACCCAATGTCTGAGTGCGCAATGCATTAGCAACCTGACTAATGCTAGAATTAAGCAAACCTACTCGGTTTCTGTCTAACACAAATTGCATTTCCGGGGTAGGGTCGGTTCGTCCATTATCTACCTGGATGATATTTGGATCATCAAGTAATCTGTCTTCTATAGATTTGGAAATTTTGAGTAATTCTTCCATTTCAGGTCCGATTAGACTTAGTCTGATTGAGCCATTTCCAGATCTGAACCCTCTTCCTCCAAAATTAAGTCCGCCTCCTTCCACAGAAGCCCGGATGGTAACTCCCGGAGCAGTTAATTCTTGTCGCAGAGCTGCGGCAAGTTCGCTACTGGTAATATCTCTTTCTTCTAGAGGAACGAGCTTGAGTGTAAAGCTACCTCTGTTCGTTTGCTCGGTAAAACGGCTTCTTCCAATTGAAGAAACAACAGTTTCGATCTCCGGTTTTTGCAACAAATGTGCTTCAAAATCCTTCATCACTTCCACTGTTTTAACCAAACGGGTTCCTTCTGTTAAGGTCACGTTTACATCTACTTCTCCAGAATCTGTTTCAGGAAATCCTTCTTTATCTATTCCTTGATAGATTACTACTGTACCAAATAAAATCCCGATCAGTGCTAATCCCGGTATCCATTTATGAAGCAGTAACCAACTCAGAACTTTACCATATCCATTTTCCAGTTTATGGATAGCGGTGAACATAAAGCTTCTTTTATTGAACATCTCAGTATCCAGTACTAGTACTGATAAAACAGGAACCAAAACAATGGAGCAGATAAAAGAAATGGCAATTGCAAAACTAATAGTGAGTGCAAACTCTTTAAAGAAAATCCCCTGAATTCCCGTGATAAGTGTAATGGGGATAAAAACCCCAAGAGTTGTAAGAGTAGAACCAAGAAGAGGGCCTACCACTTCGTTGGTACCTGTGAGTGCGGCGTCAAATTTACTTAATCCATCTTCTAGCTTTCTGGCAACACTTTCAGCAACTACAATTGCGTTGTCGACCAATAAACCAATGGCAAGTGCCAGAGCAGAGATCGTAAAAATATTCAAAGTAAGATCTGCAGCATACATAGTTGCAAAACTCGCTGCAATGGAAACGGGTATTGAAGTAGCAACAACCAAGGAGATTCTCCATCCGCCCATAAAGATCAGGATCACAAAAATAACTACTACAAGAGCTATTACGGAAGATTGAGAGAGGTTATTGATCGAGTCCTCGATAGACTGACCTTCGTCAGATAGTATTCTAAGCTCCACACCTGGAGGGAGAATTTCATTGATCTCAGGGACTACTTCTTCTACGGCTTTAACTACATCTAATGTATTGGCATCAGAATTTTTTTGGACTTCAATCGAAACACTATTATTTCCATTTACATTTACTAAACTGGTAACTTCTGTAAAACCATCAGAGACATCTGCTACATCTTCTACTCGAATGGGGATTCCATTGTCAGATACTTTAATAATCGTCTTTTTTATTTGTTCTACATCTTGATATAAAGACTGAGCTCGTACGCTGTAACTGATGTTTTTAGTTACTACATTTCCTATTGGAAGCTGAACATTATTTGAACTTATAGCACTTTCTAGATCCTGAGGAACAATGTTGTGCTGTGCCAATCGCATTGGGGATACATCCACATAAATTCTTCTTTCGAGTCCGCCACGTGTATCAGCTGAAGCCAGACCGACAATTCTTTCCAATCGCGGCTCCACTAGTTCAATGGCTAGTTCTCTTAATTCATCTAAGCCTCGTAATCCTGAATTAATACTTAACTGCATGATGGGTCTGCTTTCCGGGTCAAACTGGAATATAGCAGGCGCTCGAGCCTGAGCAGGTAGATCGGCTCGGATCTGATCAATAGCTTTTTGGACTTTTAATTCTGTTTTTCTGATATCCGTACCTTCAAAAAGACGTAAGATCACAAACGCACTTCCTCTGCTTACCCGTGCTTCTAGTGATTCAATTCCCTCAATTGCAGAAACGGCTCCTTCAATAGGGGTTACAATAAGTCGATCAATGTCTTCAGGAGCTACGTTTTGGTAACCTGATGAGATCGCTAAAACCGGAATATTAAGAGATGGGAAAAGTGTAACTCTTAAATTTGTGAGCGAAAAAACACCAAATCCTACTACGATCAGCGTACACATAATCACAGTAATAGGCCGGTTTAAAATACCACCAGTAAGATTGAATTTTTTCATGATAACACCTCATTATTTTCCATAAGTGGGTCAGTTTTGTGAACAGCATCAAATCCAAGGTTATCTACACCTCTGTTAATTAGATTATAAATACTGGGTACAACAAAAAGCATTAAAATGGTTGACATAGTTAAACCACCAATTACGGTTCTGGCCATTGGGCTCCAGGTTTCTGAACCGGATCCTAGTTCTAAAGCAAGAGGAACCATAGAAAGGATGGTAGTTAACGCAGTCATTAAAATAGGGCGAAGGCGACGTGTTGCGCCCTGTACAATTGCTTTATGGCGCTCAACTCCTCGGGCCTGTAAAATTTTGATGTAATCAATCATCACAATTCCATTATTCACAACAATACCGGAAAGAAGAATTAGACCAACCATAGAAGTAACACTAATTGCAGTGCCGGTTACACCGAGAATGATCAAAACACCTGACAGCGCTAAAGGAATAGTAAAAATGATTATAAAAGGCTCAATCAGACTTTCAAACTGAGAAGCCATAACCATGTAAGTCAGGATTCCGGCTATAGCAAAAGCGATAAGCAAGAAATTAAATGATTCAGCTTGTTCTTCTGCTGAACCTGCTAATGCATAACGGTATCCATCAGGCCATTCAACTTCATCAAGAATTGCACGTGCATCAGCACTGGCAGTTTTTAGATCCACACCATCTAATTCTGTTAAAATCTCAATAACTCTTTCCTGGTTGATTCGAGCTACGTTAGTAGGACCGGTGTATCGTTCAATTCTTGCAAGCGTTCTCAAAGGCAACCAGTCACCCGACGGAGTTTGGATTTGAATATTTTCCAGATCTGTTGAAGCTGCTTTTTGTTTAGGATCCAGTTCTACTTTTACTTCAAACTCTACACCCTGGTCTACAAAACTTGTAGCAATATTTCCTTGAACAGCATCACTTAAAGCAGTTGCAACCTGATTTGTATTCATTCCTACTAATGCGATACGTTCTCTGTCTAGAACCAGCCTTAACTCCGGGCGACCTTGATCAGCAGTACTGTAGGCACTAACTACGCCATTAATCTGAGTGATCTTTTCTTTTACACCATCGGATAAATTCTTTTTTTCTTCAGGATCAAATCCAAAGATTTGTACGATAAGCCCATTTTCTCCATCAGGGCTTAAAGGGTCCTGAATAGTTTCTTGAATACTAACTCCAGGTACAATTTCGAGCTTCTTAAGCAGTTCACTTACAATATCAAATTGTGAACGTGTTCGTTCATCTTTTGGAACCAATTCCACACGTACTGCACCGGTGAATCCGCCAGGATTGTCTGCTCCTTCAATTCCTTCTTTATCACCATAATCTGATACAATGATTCTTGCTTCAGGCACTTCTTGCATAATGATGCTCTCTACCTGTCCGATTGAGCGCTCCAATTCCAGCAAACTAACACCGGCTTCTCTTGTTACTTCCAGATTAAATGCGTTCTCATCAACTCTTGGGAAAAATTCACCGCCAAGCATATTAAATATTGGCAGAGTAGCTACAAAAAATACAATAGCTATCAAAACAACGAGCCCACTTTTGTGAAGAGCTTTATCAAGCTTTTCGGAGTACCATTTTTCTAGCTTATTCAGAAGTTCGCTAAAGAAATTCGCAACTTTATTGGTTGCCTCAATAGTTAATTCACCATCCTTATAGAATTGAGAAGTCATCATTGGAATTAGCGTAAGAGCCACCAATGAAGAAACAGATAGTGAGAAGGAAATAGTTAATGCCAGATCTCTGAAGAGAAATCCTGCGATCCCGGGCACAAATAAGATTGGCAGAAATACAACCAAAGTAGTTAGCGTTGATATAACCACGGGAACGGCAACTTCTTTTGCTCCCATAATTGCGGCGTCCTTTCTGCCTTTTCCTTCTTCTCTGAAGCGGAATATATTTTCAAGCACAACTACTGCATCATCTACTACTAGGCCTACTGCAAGTGTTAATCCTGAAAGTGAAATGATATTCAAACTCAGATCTGCAAAATTCATTACAGCAAAAGTAGTGACAATAGAAACCGGGATTGAGATGGCAATTATCAATGCCGATCTGCCGCTTCTTAGAAAAGCCAACAGAATCAGAACTACCAAAATAATAGCCTGAACACCTGTTAGTAATAGGTTTTCTATAGATTGCTGGATGAATTCTGCTTTATTGGTAAGTACTTCAACTTGAACATCAGCGGGAAGACTTTTTTTGATTTCTTCCAGGTTTTCAATCACTGCTTCAGCGGCTACTACAACATTGGCATCACTTTGGCGATACACATTTATGATAACGCCATCTTCACCATCTACACGTACATTTCCGATTGGTTGCGCGATGCCATCTTCAACTTCGGCAACATCTCTTAAAAAGAGAGATTGACCATTTCTGGTTGCAATCACTGTATTTTTGATCTGATCAACACTTTTCAATTCGCCCATGGTACGTAGCGAGTAAACTGTATTGCCTTCAGTAAGTTGACCTGCAGGAACCTGAATGTTTTCAGCACTTAATCGGGATGAAATTTGTGCAATTGTAAGGTTATACAGACGCATTTTTTCATTATCGATAACTACATTGATCTGCCTTTCAAGACCTCCTGAAGTTTCTGCTGAAGCTATGCCATTTACTCTTTCAATGCGTTGTTCTAAAATTTGGGTGGCATATGTTCTGAGATCACGGGAACTGCGTGCTTCAGATGTTAACGCAAGTACAATTATTGGTTCCTGATTTGGATCATAACTGAATACCAAAGGAGTTTCTGCATCTCGTGGTATTGATCGTTCAATTGAACCTAATTGTTTTCGAACATCATTTTCAGCTTCATAAAGATCCGTTCCCCAATTGAAGTTTAATTTTACAACTGATGCGCCTTGACTGGATAAAGAACGAACTCTTTTGATCCCGCTGATACTTCCTACATTCTCTTCAATGGGTCGAGTAATGAGAGTTTCCATATCTTCTGGAGCAACTCCTTCATAACCTGTGAATATAGTTATGGTTGGAAAGCTAACATCAGGATAAAGATTCAGACGAAGTTGAAGTACACCGAATATCCCAAACCCAATTAAGATAAGGCTTGTCATTAAAAAGGTAATAGGCCTGTCTACAGCCAGTTTTGAAAGTCCGCCCATTTTTTTAATTCCCTGAAGCGTTAGCTGTTCTTAGGCTATCCATATAAGCGCGTCTGTCTTCCTGGCTCATATTTTGTAGTCTCTGTCTTATTTTTGCTTGGTCTTCTGCACTCATATTTTGGAAAGCGTTTCCGCCTTGTCCTGGTCTGCCGCCGCCTTGTCGGGCTTGTCTATTCCCAGGCTGGTCGTCACCTGCAACACGTTGGCTCTCAGGTGACTGGAAGCTTGATCCGGAAGCAACTCTAATTGCTCCACGATCTTGAAGACTTTGCTGCCCTGTAACAATGATATTATCCCCGGTATTTAGCCCTGAAAGTATTTCAATTCTGTCTCCTTGCTCAATTCCCAGTTCTAAAGTTCTAAGTTGAGCAATAGAATCACCCTGAGATACAAAAACAGAGTACGTACGTTGAAGTTGAATTGTATTTGATTCAGGCTCTACAATAGTTTCAACCTTCTCGACCATCGCGCTTCTTGGAATAACAATAGCTCTATCTTTTGTAGCAATGTTAATAACATTCTCTGTAAGCACACCCGGATAAATGTTAGGTCCAATTGTGTTAAGAGTTATTACAACTTCCCCAAGACCTGTAGTGGCATCGAGCTGAGGGCTTTTACGTGAAACAACTCCACGAGCAGAAGATTCTCTTTCGTTCGATACTCTTAGGTTTACTTCTTGTCCGATTTTAACAGCCTTCCAATCCTGAACAGGAAGAAATATTCTAGTTTCGTAACCAACAAGATTGGCTATCTCAAAAAGAGTTTGTCCTGCACTAGCAATATCACCCTCGGCACCATTTCTGGAAATAACAACTCCTCGAACCGGCGAACGAACTTCCGTATTGTTAAAGTTTTCCTGAGCTTGTGTTACCGAAGCGATTGCAGATTGATACTGAGAAACACTATTACGATAGGTTGCAAAAGCATTGTCAAATTCGGCTTGGCTGATCGCGTTAGATTGAAGTAATTGTTGCTGTCGGGCAAATTGGGTGCTGTCCCTTTTTATAGCAACTTTGCTCTGTTCTAACTGTGCTTTAGCTTGTTGAAGCTGATCTTTAAATGTAGCGTCATAAATTTTGGCGAGAAGTTGTCCTTGTCGAACAGTATCTCCAAGGTCTACATAAAGTTTTACTATTCTATTGCTTACTTGTGGGTTAATTGCAACAACATCCTGAGCTTTTATAGTACCGAAAGATTTTACTTGTTCTGAAATAGATTGACGTGTAACAGGCTCAGTTTCAACGCTGGTTACTCGGTCTCCCCCAAAACCACCGCCACCCCAGCCACTGAAACGGGCATTTTGAGCCGGATTTGATTCTTCGGAATCTCCACCACATCCGATTAGTAAAAGAGATAATAATAAAACTGCTGATAAATTTAATTTGGTCACGTCCGTAATAGTTGTGTTAATTTGTGAGTTTATAGACAGTAAAGTTCGCTATTTAGTTCATGGCTTACATACCGACCATGTAAAAAGAAGCAACATAAATATCGTTTTACATAATGATTAGGATGCTTCAATTCCTTATGTTTAGGCGACAAAACTTCAACAAACTCTCACTACCGAATGAAATTTTTTATAGACACAGCAAATCTCGAAGAAATCCAGGAAGCAAACGACCTTGGAGTACTGGATGGGGTAACTACAAACCCAAGTTTATGTGCTAAAATCGGGGTGCGTGATTTCGAAGGCCATATCAAAAAGATCTGTGATATTGTTGAAGGCGATGTTTCTGCAGAAGTGGTTTCAACTACTTACAATGAAATGATCGAAGAGGGGAGAAAGATTGCAAAGATCGCGGACAACGTAGTAGTAAAGATTCCTTTGATCAAAGATGGTATTAAAGCCATCAAGACGTTTTCTGAGGAAGGAATTAAAACGAACTGTACACTTTGTTTTTCTCCAACACAGGCGTTGATTGCAGCAAAAGCAGGTGCAACTTATATATCTCCTTTTATGGGAAGATTGGATGATATTTCAAGTGACGGTATGAAGTTGATCGAAGATATCGTGCAGATCTACATGAATTATGGATTTGAGACAGAGGTGCTGGCTGCGAGTATTCGTCACCCGATGCATGTTGTGGAATGCGCCAAAGTTGGAGCTGATGTAGGAACTATGCCATTGAATGTAATTATGGGAATGTTGAAGCATCCGTTAACAGATTCAGGACTTGCAAGATTTCTAAAAGATTGGGAAGATCTGCAGGCTAGTTTAAACAAATAATGTTAAAGTGTTCAGGTGTTATAGATTGGCAAAATCTATAACACCATCGCACCATAACACTTTCACACTAATTCGATTGAAATGTTTTATAAGCCCTAACACCAATCTTTGGCATGAAGTCGCCTGCTCTCTCAAAACTTTAGCCTCTTCTTTAGAAATGTAAGCCAATTTCCTTACAGAATTTCTAAAAATTACTTCCGGACAACTACCATAACGCTGACGCACCATAAGTTGGGCTGGCTTGCTGTCATTTCGAGCAAAGCGAGAAATCTAAAATTTCTCTTTGTTTACGAGTAATAGATTTCTCACATTCGTTCGAAATGACAAATTTATATATTGTTGAATGAAAGTTTTTAAAGCTTCTTTACCACTTGTATTATTGACAGCATTGATATTAACCCTAAATACCCAATTCGGTACCATTCCACCAATTGGAAAATTTGTTGATCCTGAGTCGGGATTTTGGGCAAATGCAGAAATAGAACTCCCCGAATCCAATGAATTAGCTGTAGAAGGATTTGATGGAAAAGCTTCGGTTTATTTTGATGAACGGCGCGTACCTCACATTTTTGCTGAAAATGAATACGATCTTTACTTTGCTCAAGGTTACGTGGTTGCCAGAGATAGGCTGTTTCAAATGGAGCTTCAGACGTTAGATGCTTCCGGTAGATTGGCTGAAAAAATTGGAGAACGAGCATTAAGCAGAGACAAAACTACCCGAAGAAGAGGAATGCCTTATGGCGCTGAGAAAGCTTTGGAAATGATGAAACAAGATCCCAAATCCTGGGAAATTGTAAATGCCTATGCCGATGGTGTAAATGCTTATATCTCATCATTGGAACCCAAGAACTATCCGTTAGAGTATAAAATTCTGGATTTTGAACCGGAAGAATGGACTCCGATCAAAGCTGCACATCTTCTGAAAAATATGACCAGAACACTTGCCGGAGGAAACAACGATGATAGAACCAGTAACACCATGGAATATTTTGGAGTAGATTTCATTGAGAAATTCTTTGAGAATAAACCTGAGCTAAACGATCCGATCATTCCTTCATCCAAAGAATGGGACTTTGAACGAATTCCGGTTGAAGCTCCTGATACTTTATTTAAATCTGCATCAGCAGTAGAGCTTGGGGAATATGAGAGACCTGAAGGAGTTGGAAGCAATAACTGGGCAGTTTCAGGTTCAAAAACAAAGTCAGGTTATCCGATCCTTGCAAATGATCCTCACCTAAGTTTGACACTTCCTTCAATTTGGTACGAAGTTCAATTACACGCGCCGGGAATAAATTCCTACGGAGTAACACTACAAGGTACACCCGGAATTGTGGTCGGTTTTAATGAAAATATAGCATGGGGTGTAACAAACGTTGGGTCGGATGTGATGGATTGGTATGAGATCAAATTTAAAGAAGATACTCAAAAAGAATATTGGCACGATGGAAAGTGGAAACCAACTACAATGCGAATCGAAGAGATCAAAGTAAAAGGAAGCGAAACGGTTTTAGATACGGTTATTTACACTCATCATGGTCCGGTTACAAAAGTGGAATCAAATATAAATGAAGAAAGAGAACCGGTTTATCATGCGTTGAGGTGGATAGCTCATGAGCCATCAAATGACCTGAGAACTTTTTACGGACTTAACAGAGCTGAAAATTATGATGATTATGTGGAGGCATTAAGCAACTACGTTGCTCCGGCTCAGAATTTTGTATTTGCAAGTAACGGAGGAGACATCGCTTTATGGGTTAATGGTAAGCTGCCAAACAAGTGGGAATATCAGGGGAGAACAGTAAGTGATGGAACAGATCCGTTATACGATTGGCAGGGTTGGATTCCGTTCGAGCATAATCCTCACATCAAAAATCCGGAAAGAGGTTTCGTAAGCTCTGCAAACCAGGAATCAGCAGCACCCGATTATCCATATTATCTGGATGATGATTTTGCTCCTTTTGAAAGAGGAAGAAGAATTAACGATTTATTGGCTTCTATGGAGGATATTACTGCAAAAGACATGCAGGAAATGCAAATGGACAGTTATAGCTATTATGCTGAAACCTTACTTCCCTCACTTTTGGAATGGATGCAACGGGATAGTTTGTCGGAGACAGATTCTGAAATTCTTCAATTAATGAAAGAGTGGGATTATTTTATGGATGGTGATGAAATAGCTCCTTCATTTTTTCGACATTGGTCAGGTAATTTTTACCGAGCTGTTTTTTATGATGAATATGAAACAACAAAAGCTGTCCTCAGATATCCCTCCAGAGATCGTTTTGTAGAGATCATAAAAGCTGAACCGAATTTTAAATTCATTGATGATATTGATACCGATAAAGTTGAAACAAGATCCGACATCGTAACAGCATCTTTTCATGAAACAGTAGCCGAGCTTGAGAATTATTTAGGTGAGTTTGGTGATAAATGGAAATGGGGATATTTCATCGATAATGATATTGATCATCTGGCAAGTATTCCGGGTTTGGGCAGGCAGAATTTATTCAGTTCAGGGTCTTCCGAAGCTATAAATGCAACCAGAGGTGGATTTGGTCCTTCCTGGAGGATGGTTGTTGAACTGGGACCTGAGGTGAAAGGTTATGGATTATATCCGGGAGGAGCTTCCGGAAATCCGGGATCACCAAATTACGATTCTATGGTTGAGCCATGGAGAACGGGACAGCTCTTCGAACTCAATTTCATGAAAGAAGAACCAAAAGAATATTTATATAAACTTGAATTCAGATAAAAGACATAAGATGTAAGATTTGAGACTTCTTACATCTTATGTCTTAAATCCTACATCTAAAACAAATGATCTTACTGATACTTTTAATAATCACTGCCTACCTCATAAACATGGTTCTCCCTTGGTGGGGAATTGCGATTACGGGTTTTGTACTAGGCTTTCAAATGAAACCGTCTTCCGGAAAAGCCTTTGGAATTGGTTTTCTTGCTCTTTTTCTGCTTTGGAGTGGACAGGCTCTTTATATCCATTTAGCTAATGATGGAATTTTATCAACAAGAATTGCTGAAATGCTGAGGGTTGGGTCTCCAATTCTTGTGGTCTTAATTACAGGAATTGTCGGAGGTTTGGTAAGCGGTTTAGCTGTCTTGAGTGGAGGTTTAGTTAAAGATAGTTTAAACAAAGAGAGTAAAAATTAGACCCAAGACTTACATATTAATTCTAAGCTCAGCGTTTTTTGTTTCCTGTGCCACTCATGCTCCCATGAGTGAGGTTACCATGTTCTCTGCAAACAAGAAGTATGAAAAAGCAGGTGGAGTGTCAATTTCAGGGTTAGGTGCAGATAAAAGTGGAGAGCTGGCAAGTCAAGGTGAAGCAAGTATGCGTGAATATCAGCCTAGTTTTGGATTTAGTTACTTTAGAAATTTCTTTATTTATGATCCTGTACAGACTAATAAAGGAGCTGTTTCTTTATCAATTGGTAAGTCAACTGGAATGGATGCGACAGTGCAAATTTTCAGGCCGATATATTTTACAGCCGCAGCTTCAATGCCAAAAAATTTAATGGGATCTGTACTTTTCAGAATAACTGATGAAGATTGGGGAGGAGTTTCAATAGGACCGGTAATCAGGCAGCAATCTTTTAACTTCAAAGAAGATGAGAGCTTTAATATATATGCACCGGTTTTACCTGATGGACATGAGAATTTTGGGTTAATAGGGATAAGATCCAGCTTAATATTTACTCCTCAATCTTTTTCAATGCCGTGGAGCGATAGTTTTGTTCTTATAACTTTGGAAGGGGGTAGGTTCATGGACTTAAATGATAATTATCTTTCAATAAGTGTTACGTTTGGTGATCTAATAAAATACAGAGAATGAAGACTGTTGGTATAATTGCAGGAATTTTCTTTTTTACCTCTTGTGCCACTCATGCCCCTATGAGTGAGATGGTTATGTTTAATAAGGAGAGAGAAACTTCTTCTTCTACAGATTCTGTAGCTAACTCAGTATTTACTCTTTCATGGTCGTTTAACGATGAGGAGCCAAGTAAAAGCAATTTTGATTTAAAAGATAACGAGGATTATGTAGGTAATGAAGAGTTAGGAATTGGTGATTGGTCATTAAATGGCACTTTAATGGTAGATGATAGTCACGCAGGTTCAGTATCTATCGGAGGTGCATTCGGAGCAGATATAACTCTAAAAGCTACAAATAATACATACGCTACTCTTACTTACTCTTTAAATAATTCAGGAAGACTTATTTATCAATACAGAGTGCTTAATAAAGACAGTTTTGGCTTTTCATCAGGAGGGTTTTTAGGTGTCGAAAGTAAATATTTTTACGATGCATGCAATGATGAACCTTGCGGTAGGTATGCTGGCCCGGATGGCAGTACTCAACTAATAAGTTTTGGTTGGAGAAATAGGTTTTTGATCAGAGAAAAATACAAACGTGGGTTAGGCTTAACCGGAAGTTTCAGCATTGGATATTTGCCTGAAATAAAACGCTCTTTTTTAGGTGTCAATATTTCAGTTATAGGATTTTAGGTTAAAACACTTCTCATATTTCTTAAAATTTAATTTTAAAGACCATTTTACATTGAATCCAACCCTCACCTTTCTTATCTTCATCGAACTCTAAACAAAGCTACAAAAGAAATTAAAGTGTCAGCAATTTACAGCTTTGAAAACCAGGCAAAGCACGCCACAAAATTTAGGACGTGCAATTGATGCCATTCCCATTTTCTCATATCATTTTCCAATCCGGCGCGGTCTTCGTAGTCGGATTTTTTTTGATATTTTATTTAGAGAATAAATTTCAGGGCGCTTTAGCTTTTCAAAAACCCTCTCCTTTGTTTCCTCTCCTCGGAGAGGAAGACTCCGGAATCAAATTTTTATCTAAAACAAAGAGCTTCCCCTCACTGTATGAAACAGAGGAGTTGTTAAAAAAAGGCAAAATTAGCTTTACCAGTATCAGCATTAAACTCTTCACCAATAACTACTAACTAAATTTATGTCGCTTCCTAAAAGAAAAAAAGCAATTCTCGCACTTAGTGATGGAACCATAGCTCACGGATGGGCAGTTGGCCATGAAGGTATTACAGGCGGAGAGCTCTGCTTCAACACTTCGATGACCGGTTATCAGGAGATCTTTACAGATCCAAGTTATCATGGTCAATTGATGATGATGACCTATCCGCATATTGGAAATTACGGAACCATGTCGCGTGATGAAGAAGCCAGAAAGGTTATGGTAGCAGGTATAATAACCAGAGCTTTCTCTCATGAATTTAGTAATCCGATGGCAGACGGAAGCCTTCAGGAATATTTGGAAGACCAGGAAGTAGTGGGGATTTCCGGAGTAGATACGAGGAAATTAGTTCGCCATATTAGAGAAAAAGGAGTGATGAACGCTGTGATCTCTTCTACAGAATTAGATGAAAAGAAATTAGTGCAAATGGCTAAAGACTGGGAAGATATGACCGGACTTGAGCTGGCTTCAAAAGTGTGTAGACAAGAGGCACAAACGGTAAATGGTGAAAGTGACTACAGAGTAGCAGCATTTGACTACGGAATTAAGCAGAACATCATCAACAGCTTGAACGCCAGAGGCTGTACGTTAAGAGTATTTCCTGCTAAAACTTCTTTAGAAGAAATTAAAGATTGGGACGCAGATGGATTCTTTTTCAGCAACGGACCGGGAGACCCGAATGCAACCGCAGAATATGCCTTAGAAACAGTTGAATATGCTAAGTCGACCGGTAAGCCATTGTTTGGAATTTGTCTCGGTCATCAATTAATGGCTTTAAGTGAAGGAATTGAAGTAGGCAAGATGTTTGTAGGTCACCGCGGAGCGAATCATCCAGTAAAAAATTTAAGAACGGGATTGGTTGAGATATCTACTCAAAATCACGGTTTTGCTGTAAAAGAAGGTAGTGTAAAAGATAAAGTTGCTGAAGTAACTCACATCAACTTGAATGATGGAACAGTAGAAGGATTAAAATTCAAGAATTTTCCCGGATTTTCAGTGCAATATCACCCTGAAGCATCACCAGGGCCACACGATTCGGCTTACTTATTTGATGAATTCATTGATATGATGAAAGAAGGAAAAGGAATTGAGGTTTAATCTGCCCTCGAGGGGAGACGAACAAATCGGCAGTTCTCGATTTGTTCTGAGGGATGTTTAATTTGATTGTTTACTCAACTTAAACATCCCCCGCAAAATCTCTGAACGAGATTTTGAGCCCCTTCTAAGGGGGATTTACTTATTGCTCAAATTATTTAGAAACAAAAGAAGACTATAATCTTCAAAAACATACTAAGAAGAAACAAAATGCCAAGACGCGACGATATCCATAAAATTCTAATTATTGGTTCCGGACCAATTGTAATTGGTCAAGCATGCGAATTTGATTATTCAGGAACTCAGGCTTGCCGATCATTGCAAGAAGAGGGTTATGAGATCGTATTGATCAATTCGAACCCGGCAACGATCATGACCGATCCTATTATGGCGGACGCAATCTACATGCTTCCTATGACAACAGATTCAATCAGAGAAATTGTAGAGAAAGAAAAACCTGATGCGGTTCTTCCAACGATGGGAGGACAAACAGGATTGAATCTTTGTAGGGATCTAGAGAAAGAAAATTTCTGGGAAGAGAAAGGAATAAAGATCATCGGTGTGGATATTGACGCGGTTGAATTAACAGAAGACCGTCAGCTTTTCCGAGATAAAATGGAAGAGATCGGAATTGAGCAGTGTAAAAGTCGGCAGGCAGAATCTCTGTTAGATGCTAAAGAGATCAAAGAAGAGTTAGGTGGTTTGCCGATCGTGATTCGCCCATCATTTACCATGGGTGGAGCAGGTGGAGGAATAGTTTGGAACGAAGAAGATTTTGATAAAATGGTTCTTCGCGGACTTGAAATGAGCCCGGTTCATTCTGTACTTATTGAAGAATGTATTTTTGGATGGAAAGAATATGAGCTTGAATTACTTCGAGATTCCAACGACAATGTTGTTATCATTTGCTCCATCGAAAATATGGATCCGATGGGAGTTCACACCGGAGATTCTGTAACGGTTGCACCTACTCAGACTTTAACGGACAAGCAACTTCAGATCCTCAGAAATGCTGCTATAAAGATGATGCGTTCAATCGGGACATTTGCCGGAGGTTGTAATGTGCAATTTGCAATGGAGCCCGGAAGCGATCGTTTTGTAGCCATTGAGATCAATCCGAGAGTAAGTCGTTCATCGGCACTGGCATCCAAAGCAACAGGTTATCCGATCGCGAAAGTGGCAACTAAATTAGCTGTTGGCTACAATCTGGATGAACTCAAAAATCAGATCACCGGAAATACTTCTGCTTGCTTTGAACCGAGTATTGATTATGTGGTTTGCAAAGTACCTCGTTTTAATTTCGATAAATTTGTTGGTGTAGATGAAGAACTCTCTACACAAATGAAAGCGGTAGGTGAGGTGATGAGTATCGGTAGAAATTTCCCGGAAGCGCTCAATAAAGCGTGGCAATCAATGGAAGTTGGTAGAGATGGACTTGGTGCTGATGGATATGAAGAACTGGATCGTAAGCACGTCAGCGAACGTCTGATGAAACCATATTGGGATCGCTCACTTCAGATCAGAAATGCTTTTAAACTCGGAGCTTCAGTAGAAGAGATTGCAGATATTACTAAAGTAGATCCATGGTTCTTGCAACAGATCAGATATATGGTTTCCCTGGAAAACAGAACCGAAGGACAAACTCTGGAAACCATAGACAAAGATGATTTTTTTGAACTGAAACAAGCAGGTTTTTCTGACACACAAATTGCTTGGTTATTGAGCAAGAGCGGTGCTGAAGTTTCCGATGAACAAGTTCGCGAACAAAGAAAGAGTTTAGGATTAAAGCCGGTTTTTAAACTTGTAGATACTTGTGCGGCAGAATTCCCTGCTAAAACGCCTTATTACTATTCTTCTTACGAAGGTGAGAATGAAAGTGAAGTTACCGATCGGAAGAAGGTTGTAATACTAGGAAGTGGACCTAACAGAATCGGACAGGGTATAGAATTTGATTACTCTTGTGTGCATGCTGTTTTAGCCACAAAAGAGATGGGCTATGAAGCCATTATGATCAATTGTAATCCGGAGACTGTTTCTACAGATTTTGATATAGCTGACAAGCTTTATTTTGAGCCTGTGTATTGGGAAAGAGTGATGGATATCATAGAGCATGAAAAACCGGAAGGAGTGATCATTCAGGTTGGAGGACAAACGGCGCTAAAACTTGGAAAGCGTTTTGTTGATGCCGGAATCAAGATCTTTGGAACGGCATTTGAAATGATCGATTTCGCAGAAGATCGCGGACAGTTTTCGGATCTGCTTACAAGGTTAGACATTCCTTTCCCGGAATATGGAACGGCTTTTGATGAAGAAGAAGCTTTAAAGATCGCGAGAAGAATTGGATATCCGGTCTTAATTCGCCCTAGTTACGTGTTGGGTGGACAGGGAATGAGAATCGCGGTTAAAGAAGAAGAACTGAAGCGATACGTAACCAGAATTCTGAAAACGCATCCCGAAAATGCATTCTTAATTGATAAGTACCTGGAACATGCCATCGAAGTGGACGTGGATTCTGTTTATGACGGTGATCAACTTCATATTTCCGGAATGATGCAGCATATTGAGCCGGCAGGTGTTCATTCAGGTGATTCTACGGCTGTATTGCCTCCATATTCATTGAGCGAAGAAGTGATGCAAACTATTCGGGATCATCAGGAAAAAATTGCGGCTGCAATGGAAATCCAGGGATTTCTGAATGTACAATATGCAGTTAAGGACGAGAAAGTGTATGTGCTGGAAGCGAATCCGAGAACAACCAGAACGGTTCCATTCCTGACGAAAGCAAAT
>TARA_R100001591_G_scaffold27604_1_pt1 | contig 18023 bp, 23 predicted proteins | sample TARA_R100001591 | Tara Oceans TARA_R100001591 (sample SAMEA2622725) | marine metagenome | biome: marine biome (ENVO:00000447); feature: surface water layer (ENVO:00002042); material: "saline water (ENVO:00002010), including plankton (ENVO:xxxxxxxx)" | depth 5 m
CTTAGTTGTTGACTACTTTAACACGTTCCAATCTAGAGTGGCTGGAACAGGCGTAAGCGCATAATACAAATAATTAAAGTGCTCCTTCGGGAGCACTTTTATAAGGAGAAACATTATGGGAATAGGTGGCGGTGGCACTTTTACAAGTGACCAAACAACATTACAAAAAGATACCGGTGCAATCTCAGTATTGAGAGCGGCTAGAACAAGAGTCACTTCTATCCAAGGTAGAGGTGAAGCAGGTTCAGTTTTACTATTACATGATTCAGCTACAACAAGTGGAGCTGGAGCTGGTAATTTAAAAGCGACATACAAATACGACACTGAAGGATTATCAGTGTACATTCCAGGTTCTGGAATCTTGTTTAAAGATGGAGTTTGTGCAACATTAACACAAACAGGCGGAACTGACGGAAGCGTTACACTAACTATCACAGGAGCGTAACATGGCGAACACTACTTCGGGTTCTTATGTTTTCGATAAGAACTTTCAGATAGATGAAATAATCGAAGAAGCCTATGAGAGAATAGGTATGCAAGGAGTGGCTGGCTATCAATTAAGAACAGCCAGAAGATCTTTGAATATCATGTTTCAAGAATGGGGTAATCGAGGACTGCACTATTGGGAAGTAGCAAATAATTCAATAACTTTAGTAGATGGCCAATCTGAATATACCATGTTCCGATCAGAAAGTGATGGTACTTCAGATGCCACTGCTGTTTATGGTGTTGATGATGTTTTAGAAGCCAATTATAGAAACTCTTCTAATGTAGATTCACCATTAACAAAAATAAGCAGATCACAATATTCTGCTTTTTCAAATAAGACTGATAAAGGAACTCCAACTCAATATTGGGTTCAAAGATTCATAGATAAAACAACAATAACATTGTATCTAACACCAGGTTCGTCTCAAGCAGGCGACACTATAAATTATTATTATGTAAGAAGAATCCAAGATGTTGGAGATGCTTACACAAACGCTACAGATGTACCATATAGATTTGTTCCTTGTATGGCTTCTGGTTTAGCATATTACTTAGCTATTAAATATGCACCACAAAGAGTTCAAGAATTAAAATTATTATATGAAGATGAGTTACAAAGAGCATTATCAGAGGATGGTTCTCCAGTAAGCACTTACATAAGTCCTAAAGTATATTATCCGGAGATTGGTTAATGGGTAATTTTGCTTCAGGTAAACATGCATATATGATCTCAGATAGATCTGGGATGAGATTTCCATATACAGAAATGGTTCAAGAATGGAATGGAGCATGGGTTCATATTTCAGAGTTTGAAAAAAAACAGCCTCAACTTCAACCAAGACCAACAACAGCAGATCCACAGGCTTTGCAACATGCAAGACCAGCAAGAGAAGCATTACCAACTCCTGCTGCTTTAAGAACAAATCCTTTTACAACTACATCTGCATCTACTTCAGTTACTGTATTAACATCGGATGACATACCACTTGATGACACAAATCCATTTAAAACAAATGATGCGATAAGGTTTTATGAAGTTAAATCTCCAGTTGGAGGTGTGTCTGTAGACAGGTTTCAAATGGAAACTACTTTAAATGGAGATATTTCTGCGTCTGCCACTACTATAACTTTGACAGATGCAACTAATTTTCCAACTAGTGGTTTTATTGTAATAGAAAAAACTAATGAAGATTCTACTTCTGCAACTTTTGGAGAGTATCAAGATGAAACAATTCAATACACGGGTAAATCAGGAAACGATTTAACAGGGTGTACACGAGGTACATCAGCACCAACATATGGCAAAACTTACAAAAAAACTGTTGCGACCACTCACAATTCAGGTGCAAAAGTTTTTGGATCGTATACAATAACACGAGTTGTTAAGAGCGCTACGAATGATGCTGGCTCATCACAAAACTATAGCAATAGTTTTACTTTTGATTTAGCTGCAACTGCATCGAGTGCGGAAACCGGAGGAGGATTTTTTGTGTTTGCAGGACCTGTAAACCAAAGAGCATAACATGTCAGGAATAAGTTATTCAGATTTAGTTACAAATATTAGAAACTACACAGAAGTAGATGACACTGTTTTAACAACTGCTGTGTTAGAGAATATAATTTTAAATGCTCAGCAAAGAATATTTTTAGATATTCCGATGGACTCTGACAGGCATGCATCACAAGGTACGTTTGTTGCAGATGATAATACTATTAATGTTCCTGCAGGAGCATTTTTTATAAGAGGTATTGAAGTATTTAATTCTACTGCTAACACAAATGGAGCTGGTCAATGGTTAGAGAAAAAAGATCAGACATATATCTCAGAGTATGTAGGAAAATTAACAGGACCAGAAGGATCTCAAACAGGTCAAGACGTTACTGGTTTGCCTAAGTATTACGCTATGTTTGGTGGAGCTACAGGGCTGAGTTCAACTACTTCTGGAGGTATCTACGTGGCACCTACACCAGATGCTAATTACTTATTTAATATATATTATAACAAAATGCCTAATACTTTAGAGTCTGGTAATCAAACTAACTATGTTAGCCAGTATTTTCCACAGGGGCTTTTATATGCATGTCTAGTAGAAACATTTGGATTTTTAAAAGGTCCAATGGATATGTTGACATTATATGAAAATAAATATAAACAAGAGGTACAGAAGTTTGCGGGAGCGCAAATTGGTAGACGAAGAAGAGACGACTACACTGATGGAACAGTCAGAATACCAGTCAAATCTCCGTCTCCGTAATAAGGAGAAAATACTATGGCGATATCATCAGCAATATGTTCAAGCTTTAAACAAGAGCTTTTACAAGGTAAGCACAGTTTAGATACTTCTGGAAACGGAGGGGACACATTTAAACTTGCAATGTATACTAGCTCTGCATCTTTAGACGCTACTACAACTGCTTACGCAACAGGAAACGAAATATCTGGATCTGGTTATTCTGCGGGAGGAGCCACTCTAACTAACACAGGAGTTGGTTTAACTTCTACTACTGCGTTCACAGATTTTTCTGACATAAGTTTTACTAGTGCTTCATTCACAGCTAACGGTTGTTTAATTTACAACACGACTACAGCTGGAGGATCTGGTACTACAAATGCGGTGTGTGTGATAGCTTTCGGAGGAGACAAAACAGTTTCTTCAGGAACTTTTACAATTCAGTTTCCAACAAACGATTCTAGTTCAGCTATCATCAGACTGACGTAAGGAGGTAAATCCTTATGGCAACTTACAACATCACGGTTGCGAGTGGCAGTCTCTATGGTGGTGGAACGGGAAATGTTTTTTATATCGATGATGTAAGAAATTCTTCTGGTCCCGGTACTTTTAATTGGAATGCAGATACTGTTTTAAGGTTTGATCAAAGTGACTCGACAAACGATGGTCACCCATTAATTTTTTCTACGAGCACAAGCACGGGTGGAATTATTTCATCGGGTGTTACGTATTATTTAGATGGCGCAAGCAATCAAGCTGCGTACACCAACACAACAACATTTAACGCCGCTTCAGAAAGATACATCGAAATAGATTTATCCACTCAATCTAATTTTTACTACCTATGTTGGGTTCATGGAATCGGCATGGGTGGAAGAATGTTAAAAAATTCTGACCGAACATATACGGTGACAGTTGCATCTGGAACTTTATATGTTACAGGAGGAACTGGTAATGTATACTACCTTGATGGCGCACGTAACATGGATGTTAAGTGGGTTGAAGAAGGAACTCTTCGTTTTAATCAAAGCGATGCATCAAACGATGGTCACCCTTTATTATTTACTACCAGCACCAGCGATCCTAGTGGTAATACTATTACAAACGGAGTTAATTATTATTTAGATGGTATAAGTGATCAATCTAGCTATACCAATGCATCGACTTTTAATGCAGCCACAGAAAGATACGTAGAAATAACACCTGCATCTTCTACAGATTTTCATTTTTATTGTTATTTCCATGGTATTGGAATGGGTGGAGCGATTGATCTTACTCAAAATACATGGGGTGCACTGTCATGGGGTGAGAACCAATATGGATCTCAGAACCATGTAGATGTTTTACCAAGCAGCTTGACTATTGCTTCAGCTTTATCAGATCTTTCGGCTTTTTCTGAAAATGGTTGGGGTAGAGATGCTTGGGGTGAAGAACCATGGGGAGATAGTTTTGACCCTATTGTTACTCTTCCAACATTAACAAACATGTCGGCTGTCTTAGGTACTTTACCTTATGCTCAATCTGAAAACGGTTGGGGAAGAGATAGTTGGGGATCTAACCAATGGGGAACTGACTCATCTGGCGCAATATTAACTGGTCTTGAAATGAATATGTCTCAAGGTCCAGAAGGATGGGGCGAGTCTGCATGGGGAGATAATCAATGGGGTGGTGAATTAGTTATATCACCTGAAAGTGTTGTTGGAGTTTCTGGTCAATCAATTACGTCGGCACAAGGAAGCACCACACAAGAATTTGACATGGTCTTTGGGGTCACTGGAGTTTCTTCAGGAGTTGCATTAGGGACTTTAAGTATAAATGATGGTGCAGATCATCAACAAGGTTTAGGTAGTGTAACAATAGGATCGGCTGTAGGTTCTCTTGGCAATCAACAAACTTATGAAATTGACGGAAACTCAATGGGATCTGCCCTTGGCAGTCCACAAGTTGATGACACTTTAATTGTAAATCCTAGTGGAGTTACTATAGGATCCGCGGTTGGATCTACAACAGTAGATCAAATGAGAGTAGGATTAACCGGTGTTACAGCGGGTTCTGCTGTAGGATCAACAACTGTTGATGATATTACAGTAGGCTTGACAGGAATCGATTTAACTAGTAATTTAGGAACTGTAGGGTTTGGTGCGTTGGCGTATAAAGACATTGACATAACAGCTACGACATCGTATACAGACATAACGCATGCAGCGTAAATAGGAGTTTTTTATGGCATCAACATATACACCTCTCGGTATAGAGAAAATGGCAACCGGTGAAAATGCCGGTACATGGGGAACAAAAACAAATACCAATTTAGAAATTATCGAGCAACTTGCCGGTGGATACGCATCACAAGCAGTCAGTGGAACAGGAGATACAGCTTTAGCTGTTTCTGATGGAGCTACTGGAGCAACAATGGCTCACAGAGTCATTGAATTAACTGGAACTATTACAGGAAATATTACTGTATCAATTCCTTTAGATGCACAACAATTATATCTTATTAAAAACTCAACTTCAGGAGCCTACTCAGTAGAATTTCAATACACAAGTGGTTCAGGTACTAGTGTTACTTGGTCTGCTACAGATAAAGGAACAAAATTACTTTATGCAAAAGCAGATGATGGAACTAATCCTAACATCGTAGATGTTGGTTTTTCTCAAATCACTGGAACTGAAACATTAACAAACAAAACTTTATCATCACCAAAAATAGATACTGGTTTATTTGATACAAACGGAAACGAGTCTATCAAATTTACTGCTACAGGTTCAGCGATTAATGAAATCACTGTAACAAATGCAGCAGCTTCAGGAGATCCTGCAATATCTGCAACAGGTGGTGACACAAACATAGATTTAAATTTAGTTGCAAAAGGAACTGGAGTTGTTCAATCAAACGGATCAGCACTAGCTGTTACAGGTAAACAAACTATTTGGGTTCCTGCTACAGCAATGTATGCAACAACTACAAACGGATGTGCGGACATCGATCAAACAGAATTAACAGCTGGTCAGCCAGAACTTAAAACATTAGATTTTGATCCTTCTTCTGATGAGAATGCACAATTTACTATTGCATTCCCTAAAGCGTGGGATCCATCACAACTTATAATGTATCAAGTTTTCTGGACAGCTAACTCAACAAATACAGGTGACTGTATTTGGAATTTAAAAGGCGTAGGAATAGCAGATAATGATGCGATTGATACAGCGTTTGGAACTGCAGTAGCGATAACTGATGCTCATAGCGGAACAGCTAATGACCTAAATGTTACTGCTCAAAGTGGTTCAGTAACTATAGCTGGATCACCGGCAGCTGATGAAGATGTGTTTTTTAACATTTCAAGAGACGCAGACAACGGTTCTGATACGTTTACAGGTGACGCTAAACTACTAGGGATCAAAATATTCTTTGCTACTAATCTGCCTAACGACGCATAATAGGAGGACGTAGTGTCAAACTTTGGATATAGAGTATTAGGTTTCGGAGCCGGAGGAAGAACCATAACTCCATACGTTAACGCAACCGGCGGTAATACTACAATCACAGACGGTAATTATAAAATTCACGTTTTCACAGGTGACGGTACTTTAGCTGTTGCTAATGAGGGAACACCTGCAGGATCAAACTCAGTAGAATATTTTGTTGTTGCAGGCGGAGGCCCAGGTGGTGGAAAATACCGTGGAGCAGGCGCAGGTGGCGGAGGCTGGAGAACAAATTATCCAAGTCCAGCTACAGGCGGTCTTGCAATAGCATTTCAATCATATCCTGTACAAGTTGGTGCAGGGGGTGGATCATCGCCTTCACCTAGATATTCAGCAGCGACACCTTCAATTTTTAGTACAATCACTTCTACAAGAGGTGGAGGACAGAACCAACCTGGAGGATCGGGTGGCGGAAATAACGGAACATCTACATCAGGGTCCGGAAACGCAGGTGGATTCTCTCCACCAGAAGGAAACCCAGGGGGAACATCTACGGGTGGGTGTTCGCCAGGAGCAGGTGGCGGAGGCGGAGCTAATAGCCCAGGAACTAACGGATCACCTGGATTTACTACACCAGCAGGAAGTGGTGGAAACGGATCAGGTATTTCAACATCATTCTTTGGACCAACAGCACCAAGTTATGGAACACCGGGACCATCAGGTTCTAGCAGATATTTTTCTGGCGGTGGCGCAGGAGGAACTTATTCTCCAGGCTCACCAGGATCAGGAGGATATGGAGGCGGAGGCCAAACAAACAGTCCTTCTCCAGCTAATTCTGGAGGCGGTGGCGGAGGTGGAAACACTGGCGCAGGTTGTTGCTCACCAGGATTAGGAGGATCAGGATTTGTAGCGATTAGATACAAGTTCCAATAATATTATGGCACACTTTGCAAAATTAGATGAAAACAACGTTGTACTTTCTGTTCACTCAGTAGGTGATGAACACCTTATGAAAAACGGAATAGAAAACGAAGAAGTTGGTATTAACTTTTTAAGAAACGTACATGGTTGGGAACATTGGAAACAAACTTCATACCACACAAGAAGAGGAAGATATTTAAACAACGATGGATCAGTTGCATCTAATCAAAGTAAAATGTTGAGATATAATTATGCAACTCCTGGAGCTACGTATGATCCAACAAGAGATGCATTTATATTACCTAGACCCGAAAATGACGACGGGGTAGTATTTAATAGTTGGACAATAAACGAAACTACGATGGATTGGGAAGCACCAACTCCAGAACCTTCAACCCAAACTAATGGTGTAGATGATTTGTACCATTGGAATGAAGGAACTCAATCGTGGGACAAAGAGGTTATTTGGCGAGAAGGAATGTAGTATTTAAATTCCTATGAAAGAAGTAGAGCTATCTAAACAATTTATCTTACACGGAAAACTACCTTTATCATTATCTAAAGTTAATTTTGAAAACGTTTATGACTTTATAAGTTGGAACATTCAAGATTTACATGAACGAAAATTAAATAGATTTAAAGACGTTCACGTACCTTTATCACAGGATATTATTTGGATATTAGATTACGCTGAAGCAAAATATCAATTAAAAACAGGCAAGACGTTAAGAAGAAAAACTCATGATGTTATGGTTCATTGGAAAAACGAAGGAACTACAAAACGACATCATTTAAATTATGCTGATTTAAAAAACAGTCCGGATATTGTTATGCTTTATTTTATAGATAGTGATGACAATGACATGATAATAGAGTATGATAACAACCGTAAGAAAGGAGTATATTGGAACATGCCGATAGAAAGTAACAAGTATGTAATTTTTAATTCTAATCTAGAATATTATCTTTTACCCAATAAACTAGATGATCAAAGAATAGTTTTAAGGGTTACGTATGAAGAAATAACACCTCATTGTTAATTAATGAATTTAAAAAACACGTATTGGTATTTTCAAAGTGCTTTATCACCTAAGTTTTGTGATGAACTTATTGAATATGGCAATATGCAAAAAGAACAGACAGCTGTTACAGGTAAGTTTAAAGACAAAGGAGAGTTGGTTGGTGAGGATCTTAAAGATTTAAAAAAGAAAAGAGACTCTAATGTTGCATGGTTAAATGATCAGTGGATATATAAAGAAATTTTACCTTACGTAAAAACGGCTAACGAAAATGCAGGTTGGAACTTTCAATGGGACATATCTGAATCTTGTCAATTTACTAAATATAGATTAAATCAGTATTATGGTTGGCATTGTGATTCATGGGATATCCCTTACGATAGACCAAATGATCCATCACATGGAAAGATAAGAAAGCTATCTGTTACATGTAGTCTATCTCATCCAGAAGATTATGAAGGAGGAGAACTAGAGTTTGCTAAAAATAATAATGAGCCAGGAAAAAAGATTGAAACAACCGCGTGTTCAGAAATATTGCCTAGAGGTTCTATTGTAGTATTTCCATCTTTTGTTTGGCACAGAGTAAAAAAAGTTACGAAAGGAACTAGATATAGTTTGGTTATTTGGACTTGTGGAAAACCATATTATTGATATATATACATTATGAAAGACAATATGAGAGTAGAAAGTTATTTTGCATCACCTGTGTGGCTAGATTATAGACCTGAGTGGGTTGACACTTTAAACAAAGCTGGCAATGTCCATGTTAAAAATGCAAGAGCAAAAAATAAAGATTTGATTAAAAATACAAAAGACTTCGGACTTATTCATCATTCTGATGAATTACAATCAGATCCTAATTTTAAAACTTTGTTAGATTACGTTGTAGATAAAAGCTGGCATTTTTTAGATAGTCAAGGATACAACATAGAAAACTATGTTCCGGTAGTAACAGACTTTTGGTTACAAGAATTTTCTAAAAATGGTGGAGCTCATCAACATACACATGTTCATCCTAATAGTCATGTATCAGGTTTTTATTTTTTAAAATCTTCAGCTGCAACTGCACAACCTGTTTTCTTTGATCCAAGGCCTTCAGCTGCAATGGCAAAGCTACCAGTTAAATTAAATAAAGATATAAACTCGTCCAACATACAGGTTTCTCATCAATGTAACCCAGGTGCTTTGATGATTTTTAATAGCTATCTGCCACATGCTTTTACAGTTGATAAAGGTAAAGAACCTTTTAGATTTATTCATTTTAATATTCAAGCAATACACAGAGATTTAATACAGGGAACGGCACCAACAATATGAGTTTTAAGAAAAAGAAATACGAAGTAATTAAACAAGCTATTAGTCCTGAGCTAGCTCAGTTCTGTTATAATTATATATTATTAAAAAGAGATGTGGCTGACACTATGTTTAAAAACAAGTATATATCTCCATTCGAAGAAGCTTTTGGAGTTTGGGAAAAAACTACTCAACAAGTTCCTAACACTTATGCTCATTATTCTGACATAGCAATGGAAACATTATTGTTAAAACTACACCCACTTATGGAAAAGAAAACAGGAATGAATCTGTTTGAAAATTATTCTTATGTCAGGGTTTATAAAAAAGGAGATATTTTAAAAAGACACAAAGATAGGTTTAGTTGTGAGATATCCACTACATTAAATTTAGGTGGAGACCCGTGGCCTATTTATCTAGAGCCGTCTGGTAGACACGGTTTAAAAGGAGTTAAAATAAATTTAAAACCAGGTGATATGTTGATTTACAGAGGAGAGGATTTAGAACATTGGAGAGAACCTTTCACTGGAGAAAAATGTGCACAAGTTTTTCTACACTATAACAGTGAAGACACCGAGGGTGCTGAGAATAATTTATACGATACACGACCACATCCAGGTTTGCCTGCATGGTTTAAAAGAAAGAGTTATTGTTAATGATTACATATAGCGATAATTATTTGTATGGCTTTCAAACAAATTCTATAAACAACGAAGAATTAGTAAAACATTGTTTAGAAATAGAGCAAACTTTAATAAGTAATTTTGCTTTAATTGATCCTAAATGGCATGGCAATGTGCCTGCAGCTCATAATCACAAATATAATCTTCTTACATTTCCTGGTGCTGATTTAAATAGACTGTACGCGGAGCTGGTAAAAAATATCACACCTTTATTAGAAGATAAGATTTACGTTATAAAAAGTTGGTTAAACGTATTTAGAAAGGGTGAAAAAATAGATTGGCACCCACACTGGCAACCAGAACATAAAGTTTGGCATGGTTTTTATTGTGCACAAGTTGGTAATAGTTTTACAGAATATAGGATACCCAATATTGAAAAGACCGTCAAAGTAGTAAGTAAGGAAGGATTGATAGTCATTGGTAAAAGTGATGGTGATGAACACAGTAGTTCAGTATGGAAAGAATCTAAACGACCACGTATTACAATAGCATTTGATATAATTCCTATAAAATCTGTACCAAATAGATTATACGGAAATCATTTTATACCTTTTAAAATATGATAGATTTTGCTGACATACCAATAAGAGTTTATAAGTTTGATAAGTTAGATAATAAAAAGTTAATAGCTGCTTTTAAAGAATATCTAGATGGTTGTAAATGTTGTATGGAATATCCCAATTGTCCACACCCTAAAGAACAATCGGCTGCTAACGCTTTAGACATACCTCATTCTGAAATTATTAAATTAAATCAAAGTTATTACAAAATTTTAAAATCAGTATTTCCAAATAATGAAGTAGATCAAACACTGTCATGGGCTCTCTATGTAAAACCAGGAACAAAGAATCCAGCAGTGTGGCACAATCATTTTCAAGAAGAACATAAATCTAAAATACAGGTATCAGGAATTTGTTATTTAACTAAAACAGATCATGGGACAGAGTTTGCAAATGATTTTTTTAAAACTGAAACTGTACCTGTGTTGGACCATTGGTATATATGGCCATCTCAATTAGGACATAGACCAAAAGAAATTAAGAATAATAAACCTAGATGGGTTATTGCAACCAACACTGTTTTTAAATGATTGAATACTATCACCCTTTCTTCGGACCTTTTTTAATGCAGACTAAGATAACCAGTGAGGAGTTAGCTGCTGTAAAAAAATTATGTGTTAAATCAAAGAAACGTGATTTTAGAAAAAAATTAGCTGGAGTAATTGATGACGAATACTCTATTGATATAAAAAAGTTTGAAAAAATTATAAAAGAATATTTAGATTGTTATAGACATGGCTATGAAAAGTTTCACAACAATACTCTTGGACCATTAGAATGTAAATCTGCGTGGGTTAACTACATGGTAGCTGGAGAATCTAATCCCCCACATACACATAGCAGTTGTCACTTTTCTAGTGTTTTATATTTAGATAATCCCCCTGATCTTATAAAAGAAAATAAAGACTACCTAGGTTCTTCTTCAGGGCCTGGTGCTATTATTTTTAGATATGGAGAACAAAGATTACATAACATAACAGAACACGCACATTTACCTAAACCTGGGGACCTATTCATCTTTCCTTTTAATCTTCTTCATTATGTTATTCCTTTTAAAAGCAGAGGTGAGAGAATTTCTGTAGCCGCTAATTTTACAACTGATCTTAGTCTTTCTAAAGGTGTAATAGAGTGATAAACGTAAGTCCTTTTAAAGATCACTTACTACATAAAAAGAAAGTCTTAAACTTAATTAAAAAGATGCCGGACGTGTCTATTAAGGATCATACAGAGTCTTTAACAAAAACAGACTTCTATTTAAAACCAAATGACACTAGAGAATATTGGGACTACTTCTTTCCTCACTTAGAAAAATTTTTATTAAACATGGCTGCTTCTTTAAAAAGTCAATATTACATCATACACAAAGCTTGGTATCAACAATATCGTAAACAAAATTTTCAGGTCTGGCATAATCATTCAGGTTGTCAATTTTCTAATGTGTATTTTTTAGAATTACCTGACCCTAAGATAGCAACAGAATTTGAAGATGGGTCTAAAGTAAATATAAAAGAAGGAGACATTCTTACTTTTTCATCACATCTCTACCATAGGTCACCAATTAATAATTCGAACAAACGTAAAAGTGTGATAGTATTTAATTCTTCGTTTGAAGGATTTACATCATGATAGATATAAAGAAAGATTTTTTAAAAAAACAAGATATAAAAAAATTAAATGATCTAGCATTAAGCAATTTATTTGAATGGTTTATTCAAGGTGTGTATGACGATAACGATACCCATCGACAATTTGTGCATATATTTTATAAAAACGATAAGCCATCAAGCTACCATTTTACAATTATCAGGCCTTTGCTAGACAAGTTAAATATTAAACGTTTAATAAGGGTTAAATTAAACCTGTTGACCAAGACACCTGAGATCATAGAGCACGATTATCACCAGGATACTGAGTCCTCTAATGCATTGACTTCTATCCTATATCTTAATACTAATAATGGATATACGAGATTTAAAGATCAAAATGTAAAGTCGGAGGAAAATACCTTGCTTACATTTCCAAGTGCCACGTTTCACTCAGGAACTACCTGCACTGACCAAGACTTTAGATTAGTATTGAATGTAGTTTACGAGGCTTTTTAAGCTTTTAAACTATTGATTGATAAAATTAAGCCTTAATAGTATAAGGATTTATGCTACAAAAACTAGGATTTTTACCCGGATTTAACAAACAAGTCACCGAAACTGGGGCCGAAGGCCAGTGGTTTGATGGCGATAATGTGCGTTTTAGATATGGATCACCTGAAAAAATAGGTGGTTGGCAGCAGTTAGGAAGTGATAAGCTGACAGGTGCTGCTAGGGCTCTTCATCAATTTGACAATAATGCAGGTATTAAATACGCTGCTATAGGCACAAACAAAATTTTATACGTTTACTCTGGGGGTCAGTTCTATGACATACACCCTATTAGAGCTACAATTAGCGGAGTTAATTTTTCTAGTCAAACTGGCTCACCAACAGTAACAATAACTTTTCCAAGTCCACATAACTTACAAGATGATGATATTCTTTTGTTTGAAAATGTAAGTGGTATATCTGGTTCTGGTTCTGCATTTGCAGATGGTAACTTTAATAATTTAAAATACATGGTTGCTTCTGCACCATCAGCAACTACCATAACTGTTACAATGGGTGGTAATGAAGGAGCTAGTCCAATGACCAACGTAGGTAGTGCAGACGCCTTATTGTACTATCGTGTTGGACCTTCTAAACAAGTTGGAGGTTTTGGATGGGGTACTGGACAATGGTCAGGAACTGTTTCAGGACCATCTACAACTACTTTAAGCACAGCTCTAACTAACACCACTGACACGACTATAGTTATCGCTGACTCTACACAGTTTCCAGCATCAGGAGAAATTAGAATAGGAACTGAAGATATATCCTATACAAACAATAACACGGCAACAGGGACCTTGAGTGGAGGAAACAGAGGTGTAAACGGAACCACTAAAACTACTCACTCAGCTGGAGCTACAGTAACAAACATCTCAGCTTTTGTTGCTTGGGGTGAGTCATCTTCTGACGATGTTACTCTTGATCCAGGTCTTTGGGTATTAGATAATTTTGGAACTAAACTTATTGCACTAATTTACAATGGTGCATGTTTTGAATGGGATTCTGCTCCTACCAATGCAACAGCAATCAGAGCTACCATAATAGCAAACGCACCAACAGCGTCTCGTCATGTAATGGTATCTACACCAGATAGACACTTAGTATTTTTTGGAACTGAAACAACTGTAGGCAATACAGATACTCAAGATGATATGTTTATAAGATTCTCAGATCAAGAAAATATTAGCGGTACAAACGCATACACTGTAACTGCAACTAACACAGCAGGAACTCAAAGACTTGCAGATGGCTCCATGATTATGGGAGCTATTAGAGGTAGGGATGCTATCTATGTTTGGACTGACACTGCACTCTTTCTCATGAGATTCGTAGGTCAACCATTTACATTTGCATTTGAACAGGTAGGAACTAACTGCGGTTTGCTTGGTAAAAATGCTGCCGTAGAGGTTGATGGTTCTGCATACTGGATGTCAGAAAATGGATTCTTTACTTATGATGGTCAGTTAAAATCTATACCATGCTTGGTAGAAGATTTTGTTTATGACGATATAAATACCACAGCAAGAGATCTTGTTAATGCAGGATTAAATAATTTGTTTGGTGAAGTGACATGGTTTTATTGCACCAATGGATCTGACATAGTTGATAGATCGGTGACATATAATTATTTAGATTCAACCAGTAAAAGACCTATTTGGACTACTGGATCTTTAGCAAGAGCTGCATGGGCAGACTCTGCTGTATTCGGTAAACCACACGCAACAGAATATGACCCTGACAGTCAAAACTCTTATGATGTTACAGGGAATACTGATGGTTGCACAATATACTATGAACACGAAACAGGGACCGATCAAGTTTTAGCTGGAGGAGCAACGACTGCTATACTTGGAACTATAACTTCTGGTGATTTTGATATTACTCAAAGAAGAGCAAGAGGACAAACAGTAGGTATGCCAGACCTTAGAGGTGATGGTGAATTTATAATGAAAATACGTAGATTTTTACCTGACTTTATTTCACAAGTGGGGACCACAACAATAGACTTTACAACTAGAGATTTTCCTAATAGCGCTGCTAAAACACAATCCTTTACAACGACGTCAGCAACGACTAAAGTAGATACTCGCGTTCGTGCAAGATCTATTGCTCTGACCGTGAAGAATACAAGCACGTCACAAGACTGGAAGTTAGGAACTTTTAGACTAGACATACAACCGGATGGGAGAAGATAATGGCTATAGACGACAGTTTTTATACAGATCAAGGTTTAGATTTTATGCCTCGAATCAAGTACTTATTGAATCCTCCTACTGAAGAAGACAAAGAAGATAATAATGAGGTAGAAAATTTAATTGTTAATGCCGGCATTCCAACAAAAAATATTACTGGAGGCGGTGGAATTTCATCTGTTTCACCAGCAACAACATTACTAGAAGATTTTAGTAGAGCGACTACTAATAGACAAAACAAATTAACTAATCCTGACGGACTTGCGTCAATGCTTTATAATTTTGGTCTTCCACAACAAAGATCTGTCGATCAAATGAAAAGAGATGCTACTGCTTTTAATATGGCAAAGCTAGCTGGAGACACTAGACAAATGCCTATATTTCAAAACATGAATCCTGATGAAAGAATAGCAGCAATAAAAGAATACATGGCTGATGAAACAAGTGTTGGAAATTATCCTGCAGAAGATCCTAGAGATGTAAGATTTCAATTTGGTATTCCTACCTTAACAAACATTTTAAATAGAGTTCTGCCAAGTAGTTACTATGATAAAATGACTGTGCCAGAGCAGATCTACACACAAACTAAAATGGGTTACACTGGTCCAACTATATTTGGAGAAAATACTACAGGTGGCAACAAAGATATTTTTGGTAGAAATGTTGTTTCTGGTTTTGGTAACTATATAGAAAAACAGAAAAAGGATATTGCAAAATTAGATAAATATTTTGAGTCTGATTTATTTGATAAAAGATATGGTAAAGATACTACATTAGAATTTGATGAAGAGACTGGTCAATATGTATTTAAAGGTCCAAATAAGTCTTTGGTAGACGCTGCAAATCGTATGAATAAATTAAACTTAATACGATATAATTACGATCAAAAAGGTATAAAAGAACTTGAACAAATAAAAGAAGACACTGGATATAATGAAGTTGCAGAAGCTAATATAAATAGAATTAAACAAAAAGAAAGATCACGACGTGATGCTCTAGATGACAGAGGTTTTACAACAAGTGGTGGTATAACCACTAGTAGAGCAGGATCAGAAAATACAGCCACGGGAGGATATGGCGGAGGCGCTGATATGGGAGGAGGAGCTGGTTCAACAACCAATGAGCAAGGTTATACATCCGGTGGTGCCTTTTCTGGTTTAAAAGAAGGAGGACTAGCTAGAATACTAGGATTATAATTATGGCAAAAATTGTACAATCATTAACAAGAGCAAGTGAAGAGTACGAAGAAAAAACTTTTCAATCTTTAGTTAGAGACTTAGATGGTGTAATAACAAAATTAAACTCATCTTTTCAGGATGAATTAAAACAAGAAATAGAAGCAAGAAGTTTCTTTTTAGATTCATAATGGCTACAGTAAATCAGTTTAAATTCTTTGGAGTAAATTTAGCTACAACTGCAGAAACAGCTATGTTTGGCACGGACTCTTCTGGTAACCAACTACCTACTATAAATCAAACATACATAGTGAAATCGTTAAGAGTTACAAATAATACAGGTAACACACCAACTATAACTATTAAGAATAACGATTTTAATATTATAAATACTCAAACATTATCTGCAAACGCAAGCACAGAGATATTATCATTACCTTTAGTAGTAGAGGGAAGCACAGCATTAAAAGTTACGATGAGTTCTACAGACTCTGTAACTATAGGTATTAGTTATATGAACATAAACAAGGAGACAATAGACTAATGAAAACAACAATCGTAAATGGTAAAGAGGTTCCGGTAATTGAACCAGCAAAAGTTACCACAAAAATTAGTAATATTAAAACAGGAGAGGTGTATGCCTCAGAAGAAGAATGGAAAGTCAAAAATATACCAGAAACTGACATTAGAAGAGACGTAAACGTCGTCATGCCGAGGCTTGATTTGTTTGGAAAAACAAAGTAAAACGAAATATTGAGGTAAAAATATGGCAATTTCTAGAATGCAAGAACCACGACAGCTGTACGGATTAGGGAGTTTAGTTAGAAAAATAACTAGACCGATCAAAAAAGCTGTTAAAGGTGTAAGCAAAATTGCCAAAAGTCCTATAGGAAAAATGGCCTTATTGGCTGCCGCTGGTTATGGATTGGGGGCAGTAGGACCAGGTGGTTTTAGTAAAGCAAGAATGCTTTCTAGATTAGGTCTAGGTTCATTAACTCCAGGCACTACATTACCTGGAACAACAACAGGTCCTAGTTTTTTTTCAACATTAAATCCTTTTGGTAAAAATTTTAGCATGAAGAATTTAGGTATTACTGCTGGTGCAGCAGGGTTTCTATTACCTTTTGTTGCTCCTAAATTACTAGCACCAAAAGAAGAAGACGTAGAAGCGATAGATTACACTGTTCAACCTGAGGGAATCGCAGCCATTGTTAATCAAGCAAAAGATTATTACAGAACTGGTGGCGGTGGGAACTTAGACTTCATGGCTAGAAAAGAATATGTTCTACCAAATTTTTATGCTGCTGAAGGTGGTATAGCTGATTTAAGACCCGGATACAGAGTCGGAGGTGCATCAGGTAGAGAGTATGATCAACAAGGATCAAACACAACACCTAGAGGCGGAGGAGCGGATGCATCCAAAGATGATTTCAGTCCACCACCAACTGGTGGCGGTGGCGATGATAATCGTAATCAAATTCCTTCATTACTAAAAAATGCTTATGGAATTGTTTCTCCATTTATAGATCCAAGGTCAGGTGTAGGAAAAGCGAAAACTATTCTTGATTTGATACTGTTTAAAAAAGGTAATGTTGATGACCAAGATTTAATATTAGAAACGGGAGATCAGACTCTTCCTGGTAGTAACCTTCGAACAGAAGTAACAGATATAGATTTAAAAAGAGCTAAAGAACCAATGACAAAAATGATGGATTACGATACCTACAAGTCAGTTAATCCAAGCAGCAAAATAACTCCTTATGAATTTGAAGAATTAAAAAAAGGTAATATCACACAAACAGGAACTTTTACAGCTGCGGACGGAGGAAGAGCAAAATTAAATAAAGGCGGTGATTTATTAGCTTTAGGAGAAGGATTTAAATCAGAAAGATTAAA
>TARA_R100001591_G_scaffold750_1_pt1 | contig 17917 bp, 37 predicted proteins | sample TARA_R100001591 | Tara Oceans TARA_R100001591 (sample SAMEA2622725) | marine metagenome | biome: marine biome (ENVO:00000447); feature: surface water layer (ENVO:00002042); material: "saline water (ENVO:00002010), including plankton (ENVO:xxxxxxxx)" | depth 5 m
TACCAGTGCAGTTTGGTTTTGATGTTGTACTTGATTTAACTAATGACCACAAAGGTAAAACAATAAGAGATATGCAAGCTGCAGTAGATACTGCAATAGCAAATAAAACTCTTATGGAACTTACTTACCGTGATGATTCCGGTGGCACTAGGAATTACTTTGTCACCGTGCTGAGTGCACAGGCTCTGGAGGAAACTGGGCTAAATGAGAGGGCACGTTTTAGATTAACGTTAAGTGAGGCTGTGTAGTGGTAACCCAGAGGCAGAGGAGAACAAGCAGTGGTAGGGTCCTAGAGCCTGTACCTCAGTGGTGGACATTGGCAGGAGGAAGCCAACCAGAATACTATGTATATAAAGCATTGCTTAGAACTGGTAGAAAACTAAATGTAGACTTTACTTACCAATCAAAACAATTTGGTGGAAGACTTGAAAGAGGTGGTGCTGTAACAGATTTTTTAATCGTATCTCCACCAATGGGTATAAACGTTCAGAGCAAATATTATCACGCAAGAACGACTAATCAACGAGCACATGATAGACTACAGAGAGAGCAATATGAGCAAAGAGGTATTAAAATAGCTTTTATTGACGAGGATGAGGCGTTTGAGAACGCTGACTATTATGTTAGAAGGGCGTTAAGTGGTTACACTAGCACGCCGTTAGGAGACTAAACATGGGAATAGAAATTACAGGATTTGCATACGATTCTGCAGGCGATGCTTTAGCGAGCAAAGCCGTAAAATTGTATGATAGAAATACAACTTCAAATGCCAGAGCATCTAAAACAACAGACTCAAATGGTAAATTTTTCTTTGATAATTCTGATGTAACTGTCAGCAGTGTTTATCAAATGGATGTAGAAATAACAGACACCGATAACTCAACAAAAGTTAGGTACAAGTATGATGATGAAATAATGCTTCAAAGAGTAGATGTAAAAGACTTTGTGTTGAGGTCAGGTTCATCTAATCAATTTGTTCAGACTATAGTTCCAGATACATTGACAGCAGACAGAACTATTACTGTACCTGACAAGACTGGTATTATGGCATTAACAAATTCAGCAAACCAATTGTTTTTAAATGAAACAGCATCGTCTTCTTTGAATACCAGTGCTGGTTTGTGTATAAATGGTGGCTCAAACACTACTAACTTTGTTGAATTTAAAGCATCAACAGTTGCTCATGGCTTAACAGGTAGAGCAGAAACTGATTCTTTTGGTGCATTAGGTATACAAGAAGCAAATGGTGGTTTGAGAGTAACGGGTATTACTGACACTCAAGAAAGCGACAGCCAAGACCCTGCAATTCAAATAAGTGGATTTCAAAAAAATAATGTTGACACTGATTCAACTGCCAATGCAGGTGCACCAATTGTTCTTGAGGGTGTAGAGCACAATGGTTCAAATACTACTGATGCTCTAACTGCAGACCAAAATATAGTTGTCTTTAAGAAAAATGTTGGTAATGATAACACTACTCACATATTCAAAGGTGACGGTGATATATTCGTTGACGGCTCAACTACAATTACAGCCTTTGACGATTACGATGACGTAGCTTTACTTACTGCATGGAACGGTGCTGTGACACAAGATAATAGATATAAAGTAGAGTTTAAATCTTGGGTTGATGAACACAAAGATACTCTTGAAAGTTTAGGAATAATTGCACCAAACTCTGACGGCACATTTCACTACTCAATCAAAAACTTAAACACTTTGATGGTAGGTGCTATTAGACAACTAGGTGCAAAAGTAAATAAACTAGAAGAACAACTAGCTTTGAAGGGAGCATAAATGGCAGATTTAACAGTATCAGTAACTGATGCACAGTTAACTAGAATTAAAAAAGCGTTAACTGAAAATGGTGTGGAGCCTGATAATGCAGGCGTTGTGACGTGGTTAAACAATCAACTAAACAACAGTGTTAGATTATACGAGGAAGCTGTAGCAGTTGACTCGGTATCTGGCTTAGGACTATAAAGAACTATGGATAACGAAATCAAAATTAGGGCTGAGGATGTGCAGAGTGCAATATCAAAAAATCCAGCAATAGACTGGGCTTTAAAAGAGGAAGCGTTATTAAGACAAATTAAAGAATTAAAAGAAAAACTTTCTCAATATGAGAAAGACGAACAGGAGGACAAAGATGCCTAAACATTACGGTGGTGGAAACATGGGTGGAACGATGAAGAAAAAGAAGAACGGTAAAAAGAAAAATGGCACCAAGAAAAAAAAGTAAAACAGCGAAAGGCGTTTCACTAAGTGGTTTGACTGCTAAACAGCAGACAACCATGGTTAAACACGCTAAACATCATACTGCAAAGCATATTAGAGATATGAAAAAACGTATGATGAAAGGTGTGTCATTTACAGCAGCCCACAAACAATCACAGAAAGCAGTAGGAAGATGAAATTTATTCTTAAATTTTTACCACAACCCTACAAGAATATAGTTACATTCTTTTTGTCTACACTTGAAAATGTAAACGAGAAAGAAGAACTAGAAAGAATAGGTAAACTATTTGCAGACATTCTTGAAGATGGTCACGTTACACCACAAGAGTGGTTATCTCTTGCAGGTAAAAACGGACTTGGTATACTAAAAGGTAATGGCAAGTAGAACTAAAAAGAAAACTAAGAAGAAGGCAACCACAGGTAAACGTAAGTTTAAAAAGGTCCCTAAGACCAAAGGTGGTGTGCCTAAGAAGTACGTCAAGGGTGCTAAGAATCCAAAGGCTAGAGAAGCCGAGATAAAGAGAACTAGAAAACTTTATCGTGAAGGTAAACTTACACCTGCTATGATGGACAGAATAAGTAAACAGAGGAGCAGAGGATAATGTCAGCAGGAAGATATAAAAGTATCCCCGGAGCAAGCAGGTATTCTAAGTCTACCTTAGACAAGGTATATAAGAGAGGACTTGGTGCTTACTACTCATCTGGTAGTAGACCAAAGACAAGTGCTCATGCTTGGGCTATGGGAAGAGTAAAGTCTTTCGTAAGTGGTAAAGGTGGTGCAAGAAAGGCAGATAAAGATTTACTTAGAGGTGGTAGCAAAAAAACTACTGCAAAGAAGACTACTAAAAAGAAAACTACCAAGAAAAAAACAACTCGTAGAAAGCGAGTAAAGACTATGGGTATGGGTAGTTAAATGGCTCATGAGAGTAGAAAAAAATCTATGCTTAAAAAGTATGGTCTTAAGGGTGTAAACAAAGCTAAAAGAACACCAAGCCATCCTACAAAGTCACACGTTGTTCTTGCACAAGAAGGTCATAAACTAAAACTAATTAGGTTTGGACAGCAAGGTAAACGTGTAGGCACACTGAAAGGCACAGCAGGTAAACCAAAGAAAGGTGAGTCTGCTAGAATGAAAGCCAAAAGAAAATCATTTAAAGCAAGGCACGCCAAGAATATTGCTAGAGGTAAAATGTCAGCAGCTTGGTGGGCAGATAAGGTGAAGTGGTAATGCCAAAGCCAAAAGGTAAAAAGAAATACAGTCCAAAGCAAAAGAAACTTGCACGAGTCGCACCACCACGAGACAAGATTACAGGTGCAGACTTTAAGAAGCTGAAGAGAAGAAAGAAAACTACTAAAAAACGTGGATAAATCAACAGTTGCAATACTTGCATACTGTCTATGCCTAATGCTTATGGTTATCGTTGGAGAATGTAATAGTGTATAATCAAGGTAGTGTGGAGGCATTATGTGGAAAAGAATTAAGAAAATAATTAAATCAATACTAAATATCCCTTTTACTGTAGTTAAAGGTGCAGCAAACTTTTTTTATCAAATACTGCGTGCATTTAAAAGAATGATAGTAAGTATTCTAAAGTCTCCAATTTTACTTTCAATACAAGCCTACAAGAAAGGTCTTATTATTAGAGACTATGTCATGGCTAAAATAGATTACTTAGACCAAGAGAGCAAGAAGTGGCACAGGTTCTTTCAAGTTCTGGCAAGCCCATATAATCTGCTTTTAAAGCTGGGATTTAATCCGGCTATGGCTAGTGGGCTGCTTATCGCAGGAGGTACTGTTACAACTGGGGTAGTAGCCACAGAGATTATTCAAGAAAGAAGTTTTGCAAATGGTGATGCAGGTATTTATGCAGCCCCATCAGAATTTCCTAGCGAGGAACTTGAAAAACAATTAGCTTGGAGGAAAGATAACCCTGATGACAATACGCTTAGAATCGTGCTTGGAACCACGCCAGTAGAAGAAATATCTATAACTGATGTAAGCGTAAACTCTTATGCAAATAGCAGTTTGCCTAGTGGTAAAGCTGAGGCTATTTTAATCGAAGGTAAGAATGGTATGAATTCTCGGCTTGAAATCGGTGAGTTCTTGTGGGATAGAAATACTTGCAAAAGTTTGACTGTTTCGGATTCAAACATCTATAAAATCATAGTAAAGAATAATATTTCAGATGGTCAGTCTATTGCACAGACTGCTGGTACTCAAAGAGATTTAAGAATATCAGGTGGGAATGCAATGGCTAGAGAATTAACTACTTCAGCAGGCACTTATGACCGAATTTGGCTTGATACTGGTAGTTTAACTAGCACCAATGCAAAGATAAATAAACTTACTTTATCAAACATAGTCAGCAAAGGTGGCAGTTGCGTGATTAGACAGGCTGATATTGGTCTTTTAACCATACAGTATTCAGTAACGGGTCATGACCAAAACTTCAGCACCAAAGAATTCACTATTGCAAGCAGTACCAAGGCAAGCATATGGGAGGTCTCCAATAACCTCGAGGTCTTGTTGTTAGAGCCAGCAACACAGTAGTGAAAGACTGCGTTCACGTCTACATATTACCTGAGCCTAGTAAACAACTTGGTTCTGAATACAAAGCAAAGTGTAGTAAGTGTGGTAAACAACAGTTACACAGAAATTACCACAGTTCTAACCATATCTGGAAAAGACGAGGCTAAAGATTTAATTGAATCGTAGAATCAAGACTTGCCTTGATACGCATCTCTTCTTTTCTGATGTCTTTTGTGATGTTTAGGAAAGTTTCTAATTCCATGGTGACTAAATGCTTTGCAACCTTATCATTGACTTTATGTGTCTGACATACGATAGGTATCTTATTGGTAGCAATACCAGCTTTTCTAGCTTGCTCCACAGCTTTTAGTGTTCTTGCACTTACAACCTTGCCTGCTTTTACTTCAGCAGCAAACTTAATAGTTTCTACATCCGGCACATCACCAGAGTGTCTACCAGTTACAGGGTTACGTTGTGCTTTGACTTTATCTCCACCAAGAAATTCAGCCCACTTTCTCTCCCAGTTTTTCCATACGCTATTGTTCATAGTTCCTCCTTGGACAAATAGAATTTTTTTTAAGAATGTCTAATTAATATTACGGACAGTTTGGTTTGCATGAATTTAGAATGTTTAATTCTCAGAATGTATCACAACATTGTCCATAAATACAGGGGTAAGTGGACCAACGTATGAACCGTTCACATTGAACTCAAAGTATTCACTGGCTTCATCGTGAGTCATACCATCTCTATCTACTAATACTTGTAAACACCTCTGTTTGTCGTATACAGCGATTGTTTTGTTGAATTGGTACCCAACGCCTATGAAAGCCTCATCAAACCCGTCAGCGAGCATTATTTCAATGTCAGGGTTATCTCTCAAAAGAGTTTGATTTAGTGTTAGTGGTCTATCCATCTGGGGATTCTAAAACTTTCATACCTAGGGCTATAATTCCTCCTGTACATCCCGTGGCTATCTCTGTATAGCCTTGCCACACACCAACAGCACTTAATATACCTAAGACGATAATCGCTAAAAAAATCTGGGGTCTAAGTTTGCCCATCATTTTAAACTCCTACACTTGTTTACCATTGCTAAGAATACTTCTTTGACCTCTAATAATACACCATAACTTCTTTTACCGTTAGTATCGGTGTCACCCATGGGTACTCTTTCTTTGTTCCATGTAAGTTCTTGAAGTATCTGTGTTGGTATTATCATGGCACCAAACTTGTTGCCTTTACTATCAGCAAAGACATGGACTTGGTAGTCTGCTTCAGTAACATTTAGTCCGGTACTTTTACTTCTACGTTCATCGTATAGTTCCACAGCAATTTTCTTTGTGCGAGACCATATATCACGTTCAGTCTTTATCTCAACTAAGCGTCCAAAAAGTTGAGAAAACCAATGTTCCGACTCCTGACCAAACTCCAAGTCATGCCTAAAATCATAGTTTTGTTTAGAGTTACTTTCCAAACTCACATATCTCCCAGAATGAACACCACTTCTGTGTGCAAGCCCAACTACCTTCTGGTGCAGGCATAAACACTTGATTGTTTATTCCAGACTTAACGTGTTCAATACGTTTGTTAACTCTGTCTTTGTGGTCTTGTGTCACCTCGGCGTGATGGTAGAAAGTTTTTGGTGTGGTTATGTCTTGGACGACAGCCATTCCAACCTTGTCTACGTTAGCCATATCTGCATACTTTACAAGTTGCACATCCCTAGTCAGGTCAGGTGTCACGTTTCGTTTCTTGACTTTGTTGTCGACAATAACGCCATCGACAGTGATAAAGTCAGCAAAGCCTTTGAACTTTTCACCATCGTTATCAACTTGCACAAGTTCTACTTGCACTTCTTTAGCCTTGAACTTATCACCAAAGTCTTTGTGGTAAGTTGCAGCAAGTTTAGATGTTCTATCCTTGCTCTTGTCTTTTGTGATGTCATCCTTCTCCCAATCAAACGTGTCGCTGTCCTGTTCTTTTTGATGAACATCAACAGCAAAGTCTACGAATTGACTTTGAGTTAGACCATTGTTTGTCTGTGCCTGCAGAGAGAAATGTTCGTTGGCAGCATTGTCAACGCTTGTCCCTCTGAGTACAGCACTACCCATCTTCTCAGGGATACCTTCGACATACCTGTAGTAGTATTGCATACCACAAGTCATGTACTTTCGTATCTGAGATACAGATAGATAGCTTCTAATTGTACCTTTCATGTAACCTCCTAATCACACTATGTTTAATTTATTTACTTGTTCTACACAGTAATCACAAGTCATTGGCTGTTCCCACTGGCACTTGCCTTTGGGACCCCATATACAACCTTTCATTCCGTGTAAATTTCTCAACCATTCTTCCATGTGTTCAAGCATTGTCATTTTTTCCCAGAATTTTTCCCAACGTTCTTCATCCTCGACAATTTCATCTTGAAAATATAATTTCTTGAACTCATCTGTGCACCATGCAAGACCAGCTTTTAACTGACCCATTGATTTCTCTTTGTCTGTAAAGTCTACTCCCATGGTAGTTCATCCCTCTCTTCTTGTCTCATGCTCTCAGTCTCACCAAGAACTACAAGCGTACTCACCATCACATCTTTAAATCTATCCACCACAGCAAAGTCAAACACTTGCTCCAGTTCATCCAAAGAAAAGTTAGATGTAATCATGGTCCTCATTCTTCTTGAGTACCTGTAATCTAATATCTCATAAAACAGAGACCTTACATAGTCAGTTGAGTATTCCCTGCCCAAGTCATCAATAATTAGATGCTTAACATTCTTTAGATGGTTTACATACTCATCATACTTATCGGTGTCCATGTAGGACTTTACCTTTGATGCGAGTTCTGCTGATGTCATGTAGACAACCATTTCTTTTCTACCAATTATCCAAGATACAGATGCTTTGGCAAGATGAGTCTTACCCACACCAACATTACCAAGCATAACCATCCAAGGACTTTTATGTCCACTTGCCCAGTCAAATGCAGATTCTTTTGCAATCTTGCATTCATCGTTTCTGAGTTCATAGTTGTTGAATCTTTGGAAAGTGGTCTCTCCTAGACCAGACACACCCCAAAGATACTTGCTGTAGTCAGCTTTATTTAACTTACATATACAAGCAAAGAGCCTGCCAAAGTTTGGGTCACCAACAGGAAAAGTTCCTGACAGCCAACCAGTCCCACCACAGACACACACTGATGGTGTCTTGAAAGGTTTGCCTGCATTAGCTTTTGCTCTTTCGTTATAGTCTTGAGTGTTCTTGACGTGTCTTTCTGTAACAAGAATTTCAACTTTAGTTCTCACACTCTTTGGTAATCTCTTCCAAGGTATAGCAGGATACCCTGCCTCAACTGCTTCATTCGGTGTTAGATTTCCCGGAATGCAGGTCTCTATCAATTCCTCAGTAAATGCTTTGACTTCTTCTGGCGAGGTCATTGAGTTTGGAATCTTTAAACTTGTTCCCCGAACTATCGCTGAGTCTTCTTCCTCTTTGAGTTTTTTGACCAGTTGGTCGTATTTCATTTCTTTCATATTCTTTTGCCTTTCTTAGCCATGTCCTCAACCTCAAGTATGGGACAAATGTTTTTGGTTTAGTAGCCACCTCCCAGTAAGAACAAAACTCCTCAACAATATATTCTATGTTCTTATCTTTAAATTCGTCTTTGACAAATTGTATCTGTCTCTCTGATAGATACTTAGTATCTTTAGTAACTAGTAACTTGTTACAGAAACTATTGAATCTGTCTATCCATGTCTCTTCTGTCACCCTTTTGTCACCCTTTTTGTCACCCTTTATTTCATACACTTGAATGTTACCTCTTCCTGTTTTATTGCTTATTCTATCAACTAACCCATCAGCCATCATCACCTTTAACTTTCTTTGTACTGACCTCTTTGAGACACCGACTGCATCTGAAATACCTGCAATAGATATTTCAGACTTGTCTTTAAGTATTGTTATAATTTTCTTTTCAATCACGACAATACTTCTTTTGATTCTTGTAAAGCTGCATCTGCTTCATCTGTATCAACTTCATCAACTTCAATGACTTCAATGAAATCAGATGTGCTTCTGTGCTGTGCATTGTCATCAATATCGTCATGCGACATATTTCTAACCATAGATTCAGCTTCTTCCTTAGAGTCTGCATCAACTTCAATAGTTGCATAACTCATCTGGCTTATGTTTACGTTGTATTTCACGTTTTTCTCCTTTCTAACGAGGGGCTGGGAAATTCCCCAACCCCTCAGTTATTTAGTAAACGGACACAGGAATAAGGGATGTTATCATCTCTACCGGAGAGAACCTTATCGTTTTCTTGGAGGAACCTGTGTCCGATTAAATTAATTAATTGGTTGTAGGTTTTCGATAGAGCCGGCATCTTCAAGTCTACTCATGAAGTCATCGATAGACTCCTTAGTAATCTTGATGTGAGTACCGACCTTGATTGACTTTATCTTGTTTTCTTTTATCAAGTCGTAAAGTCTGTTTCTACCTATACCCATTAGTTCTTTAGCCTCGAGGACTGTGTAAAGCATTTTATCCATTGTCTTCACTCAATTCTCCAAGTAGTTCCTCAGCACCTAATACTGCTTTCCTAACTACTCTGGCTGCAGTTTCACTCTTCATGAAACCTGCTGATACTAATCCCTCACAGTGAGGTGCTAGTTCAATCAGGGCTTTCACAGCAACCTGTCTTTCAATAGACCTGTTTCTGCCATCCACACTGCCACCTGATGAGGCAACAGGCACGGATACTTTTTCAGTAGATTCTACTGCTTCTGCACCGTCAACTGGTTCCCATGACTGAATGTCATAGTAAAGTGTTCCTGTTCCACTTTGATTTATGGAAAGAACAGCAATACCTTTGGCTCCTACTGACAGTGCGTGAGGTGGATTCCAGAACCCATTGACCTCTTCAAGAATTACTTGATTGAAGTCTCTGTCTCTAACAGGATATTTACCCTGCATTTTTACAGTTACTTCAACTGGTAAGTAAGTTGCCCGTTGTCCTTTCATCTCAGATACTGACAATTCAATACTGTCATTCTCGTGAGCATAAGGGTTGGACAAATTTTCAGTTGTCATATTAACTCCTTTAACTGATTATTATTTACTAAAACGTTTTTTACTATACTCTTATTTACCATTCACTGCAACATCAAAATTATTTGTCTTGAGAATGCCGATGATTGGTATGTAGAAATCAGGGTTCACAATGATTGGTGAGTTGTGAATATCACTGGGGTCCTTGTATGCCCACTGTTTTTTATCAATGTTCTTGGCTATAAAACTTCTTGCTTCTGGGTCTTGTGATACCAGAGTTACAATCTCTTGTGTTTTATAAATAAATACTTGTTTCATAATTGATTCCTAAAAAGACACGGTGACCCTGTTACAGGTCACCGTTTTGCAAAAGTTCTAATAATGCAATGTCTTGGTTGAGGTTGACTAGAAAGTCACAAATTCATATTATTCTTTGAACTCGTCTACGTCAATACCAAACTCAGCAGCTTTCTCAATGAGGTCTTCTTCACCCCATCCTTCTAGCCCTTGAGTCACGAGCATTTCTGTATCCTCGTAACTATCAAAACCTTTATCACGAATTGCACTCGTGATTGCTTCTGCTAGTAGTCCGATGTCTATTGCCATATATCCTCCTACGACTTGTTGTTACTAAAACGATTAGGAGGGCGTTGCCCCCCTAAAAGTAAAACTATTTACGTTTAAACATATTAAACGCTTTTTCAACAGCAGCTTGCATTGAGTCAGCAATTATTTTTTCTGCATTCTCTTTGCCATGCTTTTCTTCTAACTTAGAAATTAGCTTTGCTCTTTCCATAGCTTTTAATCTTTTTAAGTCATTAGCCCTTGACATTTTCATTCTCCTTTCTTTCTTCTTGTGCTAAATATTCAGCCAATATTAGGGTTCCTTCTCCTAACATTTGAGCCGTGATAGGTATGTCAAAAAGGTCAAGTGTTGTTCCACAAAGACATTTTTGTTTACCTCTTTTATTTAACTCTACTATAAGTTCTGATTGTACTTTGAGGATTTCTAAAACCTCTTTTTTTTCAATCATCAAACCTCCTTTGTTGTTACTAATACGTTCTATTCCCTATTCCCACCCTAGGAACGGGAATGGGAATGGAACATAGAAGAGGGCATAGTTGATAGTTATTTAGTTAAGTCTAAAACCACACTGTGGGCATGACTGCACCACATTTGGTTCAGATTCTGGTTGTGGTTGTGGTGGCACAAAGTTTGGATAAGCAACGTTAGTTGATTGAGCAATATTACTATCAGTTAATCTTTTTAGAGTTGCTTGGTCGTAAGTGCCACGTTGAACAATGTTGTTACCATCCATTTGTGCCTGTATGTTTGCACTTGCGTTAGATGACCACAACATTGAGTTAGGTCTTACCGAAGTGTGTATCTTGGAAAGAGCATTTACATCCTTGATGTAAGACATACTTTCTTTCTCAAAATTAGCACCTTGGTCTTCCTCATCAACAAGCATCACACCATCTAATGCAGATGCCTCGTTGACTAGACCAATCAATTTCATGATGTAGTTTCTAGCCACCAAGTCTCTGCTCATGGACAAAGGTATCTTCTGATGAACATTCAAAGAATACTTGAATTGAGTATCTTCAAGAGTCATCACTGGAATACCTAGTTCATAAAGCCATGGTGTTTCTGCTTCAAAGATTTCCACCTTTGTTTTCCTTTGTAGGTTTTTCATTGCGTTGATGCCATCAATCTCTTGCAAGACTGGAGTTGGCATTGTTACTTCAACACCGTGTTTTGACTGAGGTCTTGGAATAATCTCACCATTGACGACATAACTTATGCCTTCTGGTGGTATTACATTACTCAGCATTTCCACAGCAGTTTCAAAGTCTCCCTTCACCATAGGTAATACAGCCTCAACCGTTGTGCCTTGGTGGTAGTTAGGGTCTTTGTGTTTAATAATATTCCTTACACCATCTTTGAAACTAACGGTGTAATTCCTAGTCTTAATCACAGCTTCCTTTGAAACAGCAATGAGTTGTTTCTCACCTGCATTGAACCTACCTGCAACAGTAGGGTCGTTTCTCTTTTCAGTAGTCCTGAAGAGAGTATAGATGTCGGTTGGGTCTTTGAAACCACCACCGTCATCTTGCACCTTAAGTTGTGCAGGTCTGTTGCCATCCTTTGTAAGTTCTACAATACAAGAGGTCGGCGTAACAGCACCTTCAACGTAGCCCAAGAATTCATCGAACACATTGGTCACTAGTTCAACTGCGTGTCTCCATGCAGGGACAGAACCAAATAGTTCTTTGAGTCCTTTGATGTCTACTTCAAATGCAGATTTAATACTACTTACAACTTTCTTAGTCATAATTTCCTCCTTAATTATGCCCTCTACTAAAACGATATCGAGGAGGCGTTTAAGCCTCCTCTACTGTAGTTACCACCCATTGATAATCAACTGGCATATTTCCACCACCAATTTTGTCAATTTCAGTTCTTGCCTCATCCCAAATATCTTTGCTTTCCAGTTCAAAAGTATCTTCATACTGTTCAGTGATAGTCCACTTGACTGTGTATTTCTTACCCATTACTTCACCTCCTCTATGTCAAGTTCAGCAAAGTCTCCTGCACCTGACTTGATGAATTTAAGTTTTACCTCAAGACCCTCATAGTCTTTTACATCAAGAGTTTCATCTTTCTTGATTTCAATCCATGCACACTTAGTCATGTCAGTCTCCTGACCTTGAGCCAAATCATCACCATCTCCCCAATAAAATACTTCTTCTAGTATTCCTTTAGGTAATGGAATGTTTGAAACAATCTCATAATGTCTAGTCTGTGATTGGTACTCTTCAAGTTTGTATTTCTTAGTCATCATTACCCTCCTTTAGTTGCTTGTTGAGTTCATCTATTTTTTTCTGAACCCATACAACACCACGAGTATTGATAAGACTGTGAAGATTGAAAACATCAACCTCTTCTGAGATTTGTGCCATCTCTTCCAATTTTCTTTTAACATTTGCCACTTTACCTCCTTGCAAACATTGTTTATTACTAAGACGATAGAGGGGAGTTACCCCCTCTATGAATTCCTGCTTTGAACTTTTAGTTCACCATTATCACCCAATGGTACTTCAAAGAATGAAGATGGTTGTGCAGAAACTATAGCCAATGCAAAAGCCTGTCTTTCATCATCAAGCATACTGTGATGCCAGTCTAAAGCTGTGTCGATTGCTTTGCCTATAACTTTACGAAAGTTAGGGTCAAGACCTGCCCAATTTTGGTTAGCCTCTAATTCAAGAGTCACTGCTATTCTTGTCAGGATAAATCCCAACATAAACAAATCATCTTTTTTTACATTCATACTTTACCTCCTATATGAATTATTATTACTAAGACGAGACTCACAGGAGGGGCTTGTCTGTGAGCCAAGGTTGTTAGGCTAGAGCAGGCTCTAGCACTGTGTTTGACAGATTTGCAACATCCCAACCGAACCTCTCAAACTCAGTAGCCCTGTCATAGTCTTCTAAGTCTTGAGATGTCCTTGTTACAGCGTTTGTAAGTCCCCATTTAGTTGTGTCACCACCTTTGATTAAGTGGTTTAATACTGAGTCTTTCTCATCATCTGTAAACTTAAACTGTTTCTGTATTATTTCAACAGCATCGATAGGCTTTGCTATCTCAGTTTCTGTAGTTTTCCTGAGTTTTCCCAACACATTATTGAACCCTTCACTTGACAATACATTTCTCACTACATCTTGCACCTGACCAACCAAAGCATCGCTTGTTTTGTTCAGTGTGTCTCTGCTGAGTAAGTCTGTGATGTCATGCGAAGAACCAATGTGTCTTCTTTTGAAAGATGTTTCTGCAATCATACCGTTCATGCAAACTAATCTCTCGATGAATGCTTGAACATTTACAGAACCAAATCCAACTTCTGAATTACTTACAATTACACCACCTCTGACAACATCACCCTTCTCAATCTCACCTGTAAGTTTGTCAGTTACAGCTTTGATGTAGAGTTTTTTCTCAGTAACATTGGATGAGATAATTTCTAGTTTCTCATCAAACATTACAGGCAACACAGCCTCGGCGACATCTTCATTATCAAAAGTCAGATACTTGTTGGACAAGTCAGCCCTCATCAAATCCCAGACAGTTGAACCGTCTGATTGATAAGTTCTAATCATTCTTTTGTTTTGAGTTTGTCCTAGCCAGTTGTTAACATTTTCTGCTAACAATACTGGGTTGTTGTTCATTACTCTTTCGTAGTAAGCGTAAGGAATTTGCAACCTTGTTGCTAGTTGTCTGTGTGCAGTGGGTGTAATCTCCATTTGCTTTGAGTCATCAATACTCATCAAGACTGGTGCATTAGTTGTTACATCGTCTTGTTCAACTGGAAGTAATTGCATACTTCTGCTGTCCACGACCATGTCAACTTTTTTCTCTGCTTGGTCTGTAATTTTCTGTGCTAACTCATTTATGTTTAATCCTAATTTTGGCATCTATGCCTCCTTTTGATGCCCCTCAATTTTTTATTACTAAAACGATAGACTAGGTGGAGGACTCAACCTCCACCTTCTGTAAGTTTTTGAGTCGTTTCTTAGCACCTTTTTGCACAAGTTTAGTCCACTCAATGAGTCTTTCTAAAGCCTCAATGTCATCTGTAAAATACATTTTCAATTGTGTATAATACTTTGATGAAGTCAACATTATACTTGTAGGGTTTTCAACTCTCAACTCAAATACATTCCAGTCCTTGTCAATATTGTGAAATATATTTTTGTCCCTAGACCCAAATAAATCACCTCTGCTTTCAAGCAAAATGTTGTTTTCTTTTTCTTTTGTACTCATATTATTACCTCCTATATGAATAATTTATTTATTACTAAAACGCTGTTGAGCAGGAGATTTACTCCTGCTCCTCAATGTTCACAATATCTTTGTCGGTTAATTCAATATTGTACTCCTCTGAAAAATTATCTTTTACATTTTGGATAAATTCTTCTTTGGTTTCTCCATAACCACTTTCTGCAAATGATAACTTTATTTCACAGAACCATTCTTTCTCATCCATATTAATACCTCCTTATATGAATAATTTATTTATTACTAAAACGAAACCGAGCAGGGGTTTAGCCCTGCTCTGGATTGTTTACTTCTTTGATTGTGTCAATGTCTGGGGTGTCTGGTTTCTCAGTCTTCATTGAAACTGTAGAGATTTCATCAATCCCTGACATTGGATTTATAAACCCAAAGATTTTTATGTCACCTTTGAATTTGTATATTTCAACCATGTCATTATAAATGCCATTAGCCCATCTTTCTTGCATTGTATTGCCCTGCTCATCTGTCCAAGTGTCTTGGTCTTTATTGTAGTTCCAAGCCATTTTGTCAGTGTCAGTGACAAATCCATCGTCATCAAAAATAAATAGCATATCTTCAATGCCACCGTTTTCAATGCCACTTGCTATAGCCTCACCGAGTCTTTGGTTTCTAATTGCTTTATTCATAATATCCTCCTCTATGAATAATTGTTTTTACTAAGACGGCAGGGTCATCAACCCTGCTCTTTTAAGATTGTGAAAATAGAATTATCACTGACAACTATATTTCCTGTATCATTAATAGACACTTCAATCATTTTAACCTCCTTGATTAAAGTTAGAGTTACTAAAACGAGGTTGAGAGGGGCATCCCTGCCCCTCTCACTATCTAAAGATAAAGTGGTGGTGGGTATCCTAAACCTCCTGCTTTAGCTTTACCCCACAATAAAAGTCTTATGTAGTGAAATGCTTTTTCATCTTTGCCACCGATATGCCACATATCAATATCTTCTTTATCTAAACCATCAACTGGGTCGTAATTCTTTCCGGTTTTATAGTTGTAAATTGTTGCAACTGTTTTGTCAGGAAATTCAAATGCCCATTCGCATAGTATTTTTGCATCTGCACTCTCACCCAAATGTTCTTTCCCAAACACTGAAACAAGTTTTTCATAGGATATTTTTACATGCCCAATAAAACTTGTTCCATTGACTTCAAAAGTTGGCTTGATTGTGATTTCTGTTTCCATGATTAAATCCTCCTTCATCATGATTATTTTTTACTAATACGATTTATTGGGGGGCATTTCAGCCCCCCATATTGTTAGGGTTGTATCTGTTTATCATATTGCTGAATAACTCTTCTTGCCTCATTCTTAGCTGTTTCAATAAACAGTCTTTTTATTTCTGCCCTGAATTGTCGCCTTGTCTTTGGTATTTCATTGACCTTCATACCGATACAACTTTTAACCATTTCTAAAGTTGGGTATTCAGGTTTCTCTTCTGAACCAAGAAACATAAATGCCATTTTAGTTTCAATAAGAATTTTATTTCTCAAGTAAACCTCATGGTAATTATCTTTGGTAATTTCTTGGTAACCTCCGAACATTGCATTAAAACCAAGTAATTTTTCTAAGTCTGAAATTCCTTGTTTTTCTTTGTTTGGGCTTTCAATTATTAATGACATAAATCCTCCTTCTGTCATTGGTTTATTACTAAAACGGTAACGGTTGGAGGCTTGCGAAACCCCAACCGTTACAATCAAACTAAACTTTGCTAGTCTGAACTAAATTGCAAAACATACACTTAGTCGTTGCAGTTTTGTAATTTTCAACTTTCCCATTCTCATACTTTTTTGAGAAACTATTTATGTCGCCAATAATTTCACTGACTGGGTGAGAACAATTGTATTGTCCCCAAGTGAATTGTTTTGGGTGGTCTTTAACTATAAATGCTACCATTTATTCCTCCATTGTTAATTTATTTATTACTAAGACGAAACCAAGCGACAATTTGGAGGGTCGCTTGGCTTTGTCGTGGGTTCTTTCGTTTCGGTTTATTAAACTTTGAATTTAATCCAAGGCTTGCGACTTGGAACCATACACCTCCCACAGTTTCGGCTTCATTCCTGACTTTCACAGTTGTTCACTTAGTAATTTGTTTCAATAACCTAGACTTGAAAACATAATCAAATAATTACCCTTGGATAAATATCTTTTCTGTAACAAGTAACCACTACACGACCAGCCAACCTCAACGATTAAATAATAATGTAGCTTTGTATTTTACTTTTAGTTATTTACTTAAGAGAGCTTTTCTCATTCAACTCAATTTGTAGATGTTGCGTATTGCTTGTAATAAAAATCCTTCGGACTATCTCAGCAGGGCAATGCCACGCCCTCCATAACCGAAATGCTGTGTATTCAACTAATGACCCAAGGGTCAACAGTCTTTTATTCTGTGACCAGTTCACAGCACCCAAGTTTGAACATACCTGCAGGGACTACAATAGCCCCCCTCTTGGAAATTCAGTGCCTCAACAACTCGGAAACGTTTGCATTTATCTACAGTCTAGGAAGTTCATTTGAGTTCACCGAATTACTCGGCTTCTATGACTTCCCCCCCCTGCCGTTTCATGTTGCCCCCACTTGTCAGGGTTCAAGCCTGACTCCTAAGCCTTCCATGTTTGCTCAGTCCCTGAGGGTCTAACAACCTACCAACAACAACCACTCCGTTAATAGTAACACCATATAAATTAATATGTCAACAACTAATTTAAAACGGGATAATGTGGCACTTTCATTTAAATATAATTTCAACCTGATAAAATAGTAAATGACTATGAGCAGAAAAATACAGTTAGATAATAAAAAGATAGAGTTAATCAAGCAGGATATAGAACGGCTTGGATTACACCCTACAAGTGCCATAATAAGACGCTGTGGGGTTTCTGAGTCTGTTGCTATGGGTTGGCTCCGTTTTGGTGAAAAAGTCCGTGTAACATTAGATACTGAAACTGATACAGATACTATAGATACTGTAACAGTAACAGATACTAAGAATCTGAACCCTAGTGACAGATACAAGCAACTGACACTGAAATTACATGATACAGTAACTGAGGCTGTAACTGAGTTTGAAGCGTTACAGTTAACGGAATTAACGACTGCAGAGAATGAAGCTGTTAAAAGTAAAAATAGCCAGTGGCTTCTGTCTAAAAAATATCCTGACAGATACGGTGACAATAAGAACCAAACCACAATTGACGACCAAGCCAATGCACTAATCCAAGCATTAAT
>TARA_R100001591_G_scaffold98199_1_pt1 | contig 17902 bp, 10 predicted proteins | sample TARA_R100001591 | Tara Oceans TARA_R100001591 (sample SAMEA2622725) | marine metagenome | biome: marine biome (ENVO:00000447); feature: surface water layer (ENVO:00002042); material: "saline water (ENVO:00002010), including plankton (ENVO:xxxxxxxx)" | depth 5 m
AAGTGGTTGCTCCGGTTGCTGTTACTGATTGATCAGCACCTGCATCTGCAACAGGGGCTTCATTAGAAGTGCCTCCCTCCCAAATTACCGGAATATTATATCCGTTATTATTATAACTATAGCCTACCACTGCACCATTATCATTTATATCATACCCAATACTGTAGGAATAATAGTAAGAGTTGTTGGTATTTTCACTGTAGTGTCCTAGGTCAATGAAATCACCACTGGCATCCCAAATGAATGCAGAATAGTTGTAATAGTAATAATTGTTATTACTATAATCATAATGATACCCTGTTACCTGACCATTGTTATTCAATGCCATTGCGTAATACCAGGTATTATTATCGTTGTCCGTATCCAGACTATGAAATCCGGTAGTCGGATCCCAGAAAAACGCTCCGTTTGAATGTCCACTCAGATTGTTCGCATCACCGATAATTTGACCGGAATCATTAATATCTCTAGGATAGATATAATAATATGAAGATGTTAGTGTCTGGTTTAATGAACCAAGGTCAGTAAAACCGTCTGCTTCACTCCAGGTAAAAGCTTTGGTTCCGATATTGTTAAAATATGCCCGGCCTACAACCACTCCATGATTGTTGATCGCTTCAGGATAAAAGTATCTTGCACCTTGTGGCACCCCTATTTCCTGCATGCCGTTTTCTTCATCCCAGATAAATCCTCTTGCAGAACCACTTCCGGAACTATGACCAACCACTTGCCCGTTATCATTTATTCCGGTAGCATAACTGTACCTTTGACCAGGTAATACACCCAAAGCTATCATACCATTTTGAGGATCCCAGAAAAAAGCCTGTTGGTAACTTCCACTTGCATAACTATAACCTGCTATTTGTCCATGATTATTTATATCAATACCATAGGAATAGCTGTTATATACATTATTATTTAGTGTACCAAGATCGGTCATTGAATTCCCATCATAATAAAAAGCATGGTAATTATTGCTGGTATAGGAGTAACCTGTTGCCTCACCGGAGTTATTTATACCTCGCCCAATTCCATAAGGATACTGCCCACCTAATGAACCGAGAGAATCAACCTGGTATCCGGTTGTTGATATTTTAGCCATCACCCCCAGGTCTTTTTCCACTTTAAATTTAGAGAGGTCAACTGCTTCACCCGGTCTGGGTATGCTCCCTGTGGGATCCATCATTTCGTACATCTCTTCAAGTGCAGCTTCCAGTTCCAGTTGACTGACTTGCTCTTGAACCAGTTGCTCTTCTTCCAATGCTGATGTTGATGAATTCTGACAAGATACTAGTAGTACCGATGCCACGATCATATATAAAAAGGACTTGTACCCGCCCGAAAAGTTTTTTTCTGTAATTTTAATCCAATGCATATTTGTGTGATTTATTTAGAGTTTCGAATATTCATTTTTCAATGAATGATCTTCAAACACAGACTGATTTGTTTTTATTTAAACTGATTACCTTTTTTTATTTGGATCCGTTTTAATATACCCGCTCAATTCTATGTCTGATTGGTAGACTAATATTTGAATTTCTATGTTGGATTTTGTTACATAATTCTATCAAATATTTGTATTATCCTCTCAACATGAGGATAAAAAAGGCGATATATCTGATTTTAGGAGTTGTATTATTCTTGCAACTGCCTGCTTTTGCATTTCAAGGTACTCAAAGCTCTTTTAGCTGGGATGATATTGAAGAAAGCTACTCTATCCGGCAATTCAAGGTTCAAGATGGGCTCCCCATCAATTCTATAAAATATATCTCTCATCATACTGATGGTTTTTTGTACCTGGCAACTTATGATGGGCTTGTACGCTTTGATGGAGTTAGGTTTATCACATTCAATACTTTTAACACACCGGAAATAAAAAGTAACCGAATTGAATGGATCGGAGAAGGTGAAAATGGATACCTTTGGTTTACGGATACCGAGAACCGCTTTTATGGATATAAAGATGGCATTATTAAACAAATCAATTTACTAGGCAAAAAGGCATTTAAAATTGAGCTATTAGATAATGGAAAAATGTTGGTTGCTGCAGGAGATCAATTTTTTATCCAAAAACAAGGCGTCGAATTTGATGTACTGGACGAACTCCCCGTCCAAAAAAAGATCCTAAACAGCTCTCTTTTTGAAGGAAATGAGCTTTATGTATTATATGATGACGGCTTGTATGTATGGAAAGAAGGTAAGTTTAGTAAAATGCTTACTTCTGATGAGTTGCTTGTAGCACCAAATTCTATTTTTAATTTAACAAAAACACAGGAAGGAGTTATTTGGGCCTTAACCAATCAAAGTGAATTATTGAGGATAACCAATAATGAGACCCAAAAACTATATAGATATAAGGGATCTGATTTCCAGTTTTGGGATCTACTTGATACAGAAAAAGAACTTCTAATTAGCACTCGAATTGGATACTTACAATTAGATGAAGTCTCAGGAGAAATCAGTGATTATAAGATCGGTAGTAAAGAGCAAAACTATTTCGAAGACAAAGCATGGAAGGTGTTCAATGAAGGACTAATTACAAAACTAGGAAATTCAATATTTATTGATTCGAAAGAAGTGTTACAAGCACGGGCTAATATTAGTTTTTTAATGATAGACCGGGAAGGCTCAATATGGGTTGCAACAAATGGTGATGGCTTATATCAAATTAAAAGAGAAAAGATGATCACCATTGGAAATGATAAAGTTGAAGGGCTAAGTAATATATACAGTATGTGGGAAGGTGTTGATGGTATTTGGACCACCAGCTTTAATCAGGGATTGCATCAAATTCGGGAAAATTCTTATCAATTTTGGACACAAAGCAACAGCGGTCTGACAGAAATATTTTTCAGATCAGTTTTTGAGAATGAAGAAGGAGAAGTGTGGGCCGGTAACACTGACCTTTGGAAATTTGAAAATAAGCGATGGATAAAGATAGATAACAACACATTTAACATTCGAATAGATGCCATTTTCCAAGATTCAAAAAACCGTTTTTGGGTAGGAACAAGGAATGGGTTGTTTAAAAGAGAAGGAAACTCATTTAGCCCGTTTAAAGATGTAAATGGTGAATCAATTGAATCTGTGGTATCAATTAAAGAGCAAGACAATGGGGAAATAGTTGTTGCTACATTAGGTCAGGGTTTGGCCAGGTTAGGAGATGATGAAAAACTTCAATTTATCACTACCGATAATGGGCTAAATAGTAATCTGATTCGTGATTTTCACTTTACAAGTGAAGATACTCTTTGGGTGGTTACTGAAGACAAAGGACTTAACCGTGTGATATACAATGTTAATAGAGATCTTTCACAAGTTCATTCAATAACCGTAAATGACGGGTTAGTCGATAATTCACTACATCGCTTCATAATAGATGACCTCGGCTACATTTGGATCAACTCGAACAAAGGAATTATGAGAATTCAAGAGAAGAATTTGAATAATTATGTGGATGGTAATTCAGCCTATCTTTGGGTTTCCGTTTTTACAGAAGAACATGGGTTAATGAATATTGAGGGAAATGGTGGTTCGATCAATGCCGGGCTGATTACCAGTGACGGCAAGCTTCTATTCCCAAATCAAGCCGGAATAGTTTATACCAGACCGGAATGGCATCTGGACTCAAAATTCGGGAAAATCACCAATCCGGTCTTTGAAGAAATCCACTTCTCTGACAGTACCATAAATTTGCTTTCCCAACAACAAGTTACGCTACCAAAGGGAAATCGGTCTGTTCAGGTTAAGTTTACATTACCATATTTGTCTTCATCAAATGAATTAAATTTAGAATACTACATTGATGGAGTATATGATGAATGGCAACAAGTTGGGGAAGAACGTACGGCTGTATTTACCAACCTGCCTTCAGGAGAACATCATTTACAGATAAGGGGTGGTTTCAACGATGGGCTTGGCTTTAGAAAAAGCACCCTGTTTATTTCGGTTCCTCCTTATTTTTACGAGACAGAATGGTTCTTTTTACTTTCATTTATTGGTTTGGTTGGAGGCTTTATTGGTGGATTTCAATTCCTTCTTGCACGTTCAAAAAATCGAGAGAAAAAACTGAATGAACTCGTGAACAAAAGGACGATGGAACTTAAATCGGCATTAAACGAAGTTGAGCATTTGTCTGAGGCCAGATCCCGGTTCTTTACAAATTTTACGCATGAACTCAGAACACCACTTTCTTTGATCTTGAACCCTTTAGATGAAATGCTTGACGAATCTAAGCACGTCACATCCACAAATAGAGACTCACTGGAGATGATGCGCAGGAACGCAAGGAAACTGAAAGAATTGGTTAACAAATTACTGGATGTTTCTAAACTTAATTCTGATGAGCTTTCATTTAGATACCAAAAAGTTGAGCTGGTGTCTGCTTCAATAAAGATTTTAAGCCAATTCGATCAGGAGTTTAAGCGAAAAGAGATAAAGTTTACATTTGATACTGATCTGTCGAATCCAACTTTAATACTCGATATCACAGCTCTTGAGCATATCCTGGTAAACTTGATGAGCAATGCCATTAAATTTACTTCCCAAAATGGAACAATTTCTGTGAGCATCGGCGAAAAAGAGGGTACTGTTGTCCTTACTTTAAAGGACTCGGGTGCCGGAATACCTGAAAATGAAATAGATCGAATTTTTGATCCCTATTTTCAAGGAAATTCAACTGTTTCAAAAGCTGGAGGCACCGGTATTGGTTTGGCGTTGGTAAAAGGATTGCTGGAGCGTATGGGCGGAGAAATCTCTGTGTATTCTACTGTTGGTGAAGGAACGGAATTTAGATTGAAATTCACCCCCGGCGATGATCATGTAACTGAAAGTGACACTCTTATTGATTCGCTGCAAGAACATTTTGAGTTGAGTAAAGAGGATACTACTGAAAAGCTTTCGGATGTAGTTGTGCCCAAATCAGAACACATTAACAACACATTGCCAAAGGTACTTTTGGTAGAAGACAATCCCGATTTCCGTGAATATTTTTCGCATGTTATAGCGTCCGCCTATACTGTTGAAACCGCCGAAAATGGAAAAGAGGGATTAGAAAAATTGGCTAGTTTTAACCCCGAGCTTATTGTCTCAGACATAATGATGCCCGAAATGGATGGCTATGAGATGATGAAAGCTATCAGAGCAGAAGAAAATTTCAAAACTATCCCATTTATTTTCCTCTCTGCTAAAGACAGTGCTGATGATGTAGAAAAGGGCCTGAATCTCGGAGCAGATATCTATCTTTCCAAACCCGTTGAAAATAATATTTTACTCACCCAGATTAAGGTATTGTTACGAAGAGAACGCTTACTTAAAGAAACCTCCAATATTTTAGTAGAAGCGCAACAGCCACCATTAGTAAAAGAGGTAAAAGAGATTATTCACCGACATTTAGGAAATCCTGATTTAAGTGTTGATCTAATTGCAGAATCTTTGGCAACAAGCTCAGCTACATTATATAGAAACTGGAAGAAAGTAAGCGAGCTTAGCATTAATAAAACCATAGCAAAAATGCGCTTTGACGAAGCTCTTAAATTGATAAGAGAAGAAGAACTCAATATTACAGAAGCTTCTTACGTCGTTGGATTCCGCGAGGTCTCTTATTTCTCTCGAGCTTTTAAAAAGGAGTTTGGTTTAAGCCCACAAGAATATTTGAAAGAGCATTAATGTAGTGGGCACTCGCTTTGATCCATTTACGAGTAGACCTTAAAAACTAATATTCGAAAATTTAAAATTCTATTAATAGTTCCCGCGAATTCATATAGTACAGCAAACCCGACTATAATGTGTGAATATTAGCGTAATTTCTATACATCACATTTCTTAAGATTAAACCTGTAATCAATTCCGGGAATGCTGCTCATAGCTTTTATTGATAGCTATTTTAGAACGGCTGTCAAATCTCACCTGTTTATTAATCGAAACACAACCAATATTAAAACTAACAGTAGAGTCAATGAAAGCAGCTTATTATAACAAGTTCGGAGAATTAGATAACATAGAAACAGGAGAGCTGGACAAACCAGAACCGGGCGAAGGTGAGGTTTTGGTTCGTATAAAAGCAGCAGGTGTCAATCCTGTTGACGCTTTTGCAACTCAGGGAATGCTGAAAGATGCTATTCCTTCTGAATTTCCCGCAATTCCGGGATGGGACGTTGCCGGCGTCGTAGAAAAAAGAGGACATTCAGCCAGAAGATTTAATGAAGGCGATGAAGTGTATGCTTATGCACGTCGACCTGTTATCCAACACGGAACTTTCGCAGAGTATATCTCTATTCCGGAAAGTTATTTATCTAAGCGACCTCAAAAAGTCTCCATGGAAGAAGCCGGAGGAATTCCTTTGGTTGGATTAACTGCATACCAAGCTCTTTTTGATGCAGCAAAAATGAAAGAAGGACAAACATTACTGATTCTGGGTGCTTCAGGTGGTGTTGGTACACTAGCTATTCAATTAGCTAAGGCCCATGGCATCAAAGTAATTGGAGTAGCTAGTGAGAAGAATCATAAGTACATGAAAGAACTTGGAGCGGATGCTACTGTTGATTATAAAGACAACCATGTTGGAGAAATGGTAGCTGCTATTGAACCCGACGGCGTTGATGTGATCTTCCATTGCTCTCGTGGAGACGCTCTTGATCAGGTTATGGAAACCGGAGTACTGAAAGACAACGGACATCTAGTCTCCATTACCAACAGCAATCCGGACATCAGCGATGATATTAATTTCCAATATGTGTTTGTGGAACCCAACTCTACACAACTACAACATATTCAGGAATTAACCGATGACGGAAAGATCAAAGTTCACGTTTCAAAAACGTATTCTCTGGAAGAAGCTGAACAAGCACTTAAGGACGTCCAAACATTACATACGCGTGGTAAACTAATTATTACGCCATAGATATACAGGCAACTGAAGATGAGGAGATCAAAATTCTGGTTACGCAGCCCCGGTTGCGTAACCATCTCTCTTCGACTTTACTATCTATTCTCCACTTCCGGTAATTGGAAATGCAAAGCGAATACTTCAAATTCGAAATGGTGTAATCACTATCTTTTGGTGAATCAAAAATAGTATGTATGGATCCGGTTACGCATGGATTAGTGGGAGCCACAAGTGCTCAATTGTTTTCAGATAAAGATACGTTTAGAACAGCATCTTTTATTGGTTTTATTGCAGCCTTAGCTCCTGATCTGGATGTATTCTTAGGTTCGGCATCAAATCCCCTTCTCACGCTTGAACTACATCGCCAGTTTACCCACTCTTTTATTTTTATTCCGTTTGGAGCACTAATTGTCTCTTTGATTCTCTGGTTTTTTGTTAAAAAGAGAATCAGCTTTAAGAATACGTATCTTTTTAGCCTACTCGGATATTCAACCGCCGGCTTGATGGATTATATCACCAGTTATGGGGTGTATTTATTTTGGCCGTTTTTGGATGAGCGCTACGCTTTAAATATCGTCTCTGTATTTGATCCATTACTTAGTATCGGCCTGCTGATCACAGCATCCATCGCCTTGTACAAAAAGAAGAAGGTATATAGTTACGGTCTTGCAGGATGGCTGTTGTTATACCTTTGCTTCGCAGGGATTCAAAAATCCAGAGTTGAACATATTGCTACTGATGTATTGCTTGCCAAAAATGATTCCAGTACTGAACTTATTATTAAACCTACTATTGGAAACCAAATTCTATGGAGCGTTCGCTTTGTGGATGACGGAGAAATATGCACCTCGGGAATTCGGGCGGGACTTTTCTCAACACCCATTATTTATGAAGGTGAATGTGCAGTCTTAGTTGATTGGAACTCAGTATATAAACCATTCAAGGGTACTGTGATGTATAAAGATATAGAACGGTTTTCTGAGTTATCTGACGGTTTATTAGTTCGACATCCGAATCACCCAAATGTACTTGGTGATGCCCGCTATTCCATGCTTCCAACTACCACTTCACCGTTATGGGGCATTACCATTGATACTACAAAAGCTGATCACCATGTGAATTTTGATTCCTTTCGTGATGCAAGCCTGGAAACCAGAACGAAGTTTTTGGATATGATCTTGGGTAGAATGGACTAATTGCTAAGGTTCAAATTCATTTTATAACCCAGAAGGAAAGTTTCACAACTATTCTCAGTACTAAAAAAAAAGCCTTCGATCATTGATCGAAGGCTTTAATTTTGCTCCCCGGGTAGGATTTGAACCTACGACCCAGCGATTAACAGTCGCTTGCTCTGCCCCTGAGCTACCGAGGAATGTGTCCCTTGAAGGGGCGACAAATATAAACAGATTATGGTGTGACTTTCAATACTAATTTCGGATTTTAGTAAAAAACTTTTTCCAGCACTAAAGCTTTTGCAGGTGCCGTGAATGATTTCACGTCCGCATCGGGATTTTCCAATAGTTCAGAAAACTCTGAAACCGTTAATTTTCCTTTAGCAACCTCTACTATAGTACCTGTAATACGCCTTACCATATTACGTAGAAAACGGTTGGCACTGATTCGATAGATCCATTTATCTTCAAACTCTTCAAATATCGATTTCTGAATTGTACAAAGAGTCGTAAAGTTTTCTTCGTTGAATTTCGAGAATCCTGAGAAATCAAACTCTCCATGGAGCAAAGCTGCGCATTCATATAATTTTGAACCATCTAAAACTCCGGTCTGTGACCACCCCAAATGCTCCTGTAATGGAGAGGGTTCTTTAAGAATGGTGTATGCGTATTCTCTGGAAGTTGCATCAAATCGAGCATGAAAATCATCCTGAACTTCCTCTATGGTTTTGATGTAGATTTCTTTCCCCGCTAATCCGTTCACTCCGAAAATCAGTTTTTGAACATCAGCTACATTTTCTATATCCACATGTGCAACCTGACCTCTGGCATGAACGCCGGAATCGGTTCTCCCCTGTCCGATCAAGTCTATGTCCCGTTGCAAGATCTTTGAAAATGCTTTTTCCAGCTCTCCTTCCACCGTTCGGGCATCTGGCTGAATTTGCCATCCGGAAAAACCAGCTCCATTATATTCTATCGTTAGTTTATAGCGAGACATCCCAAGACCAATTTCCAATATTCATTAACCAACATTCAATATACATTTTGCGTAATTAGATTTAAGAATTGAATATTGGATGTTCTTTGTTGAATATTCTTGTTTTAAATAACCGTCCGGTCAGGAATAAATTCCCCTTTTCTGATTATCACAATTCCATCTTTTACGCTATAATTCTCATAATCAGCTTCTTCAAGATGGTCTCCTCCCACAATTCTTACATCATTTCCAATACATGCATTTTTATCTACAATGCAATTACTAATGTAACAACGTTGACCTATTCCTGAGACAGGACGTTCCGGTGTGGCAGCTTCAATAGTTGTTTTGTCCTGAAAAAAATCATTACCCATAATTATAGAATTCTCAACAGTAGTTCCTTTTCCAATTCTGGAACGGATACCGATCACCGAACGCACAATTCTACTTGCTTCAATTATACATCCTTCAGCCATAAGCGCGTGTTCAAGAGTTGTTCCCATTAACTTGGAGGCCGGGAGAAGCCTTGCACGAGTATAAATGTAGTTTTCATTATCATATAAGTTGAATTCAGGAACAGTATCTGCTAATGATAAATTTGCATCGAAAAAGGATTTAATTGTACCAATATCTGTCCAATAACCGCCGAACTCAAAACTACTTACTCTTAGCCCTTCTTTAAGAGCTTTTGGGATGATCTCCTTTCCAAAATCAGTTGCATTGGGATTCTCTTCAAATAAACGCTTCAGTGTATCTTTATTAAAGATATATATCCCCATTGATGCCAGATACTCTTTTCCTTTTTCCTTGTATTGATCAGGAACCTCAGACTTCCAGTTTTCTAAAACATCAGGCTCAGGTTTCTCAATAAAGCTGTCTATAAGTCCGTCTTTATTGGTTTTCATAATTCCAAACCCTGTTGCGTCTTCAGCATTTACAGGTATAGTAGCTATGGTAAGATCAGATTTATTTTCTTTATGCCTCTCCAACAAATTTCTATAATCCATTTGATAGAGTTGATCACCTGATAAAATGAGCACATGTTCATGTTCATGATTCATCATGTGATGAAGTGATTGTCTTACAGCGTCTGCTGTACCTTGAAACCAATCAGGATTTGAGGCTGTTTGTTCTGCTGCAAGAATATCTACAAAACCGCTACTGAATACATCAAAATTATAGGTGTTTTTTATATGGCGGTTTAGCGAGGCTGAATTGAATTGAGTAAGAACGTAAATCCTTCGGATATCTGAATTCAAACAATTTGAAATGGGAATATCAACTAAGCGATATTTACCACCAATTGGAACGGCCGGTTTTGATCTTTGATCTGTTAAAGGAAATAAACGCGTACCGCGACCTCCACCTAGAATTACTGCCATCACTGAACTTTTCATCAACCTACCCTATTCATTAGTTTTGTATAAACATCAATGTATTCTTTAGCAGATCTGTTCCATGAAAAATCTAGTTTCATGACTTTTGATCTTACTTGGTTAAATAAGCTTTGATTTTCGAATAAATCAATAGCTCTATTAATTGCATATTCAGCTTTTTCCAAATTGAACTCATTAAAGCAAATTCCATATCCATCTTTTTCAGAAATATCTTTTACTGAATCTTTTAAGCCGCCTGTTGCTCTTACAATTGGAATGGTACCATAACGCATTGCGAACATTTGGTTCAAACCACATGGCTCAACTCTTGAAGGCATTAGTATAAAGTCTGATCCTGCATAGATCTGGTGTGCTAATTTTTCATTGTATTCCAGAGTGGCATCAAAAAATCCAACATGATCGCTAGACATTTTCTCAAAAATAGAGTGCAACTGAGGATCCCCTGTTCCTAACAGAACAAAATTAACTTCCTTCTTCTTTTCCATAAAACGAGCGATCAGATCCGGAAGCAGATCTGCTCCTTTTTCCCTAACCAACCTTCCTATAAAGGCTACTGTTGGCAGATCAGGATTAATATCAAACTCTTCACATAAAACTTTCTTATTTTCTGTTTTTCCTGATTTTCTGTTTCTGAACGAAAAATTCTGAGCTATCAATTCATCTTTAGCAGGATCCCAAACCTCAGTATCAATACCATTAATTATTCCAGTTGATTTAGCTGACTCATTTTCGAATAAAGATTCCAAGCCATTGCTCTCCTCTTTCAATTCTTCCATATAGTTCTTGGAAACAGTTGTAATCTGCCATGCCGTTTTCAGGCCTGCAGCTAATGAATTCATAGCTCCATCCCATTCCAATAATCCTACATTATCAAAACTGAAAGCAGGTAGGAGTTTATAACTTTCTTTATCGAACCGTCCTTGATATTCAGCATTATGAACCGTGATGATCGTTGGAATCTGATTTAGTTCTCTGTACCGGTTGCATTGAGAGGTCATAAACGGAATTAATCCGGTATGATGGTCATGACAATGAATGATATCGGGTTTTTCAGGCCTGTTTAAGATCCATTCAAGAGCAGCTGTTTGAAAACTTACAAATCGTTCTTTTTCGTCCCAATATGGTTGGCTACTCCATGGATCAATATAGATTCCCGGCCTATCAAATCTTCCAGGTATGTTGATCATATAGATCGGAAAGCCTAAATCATTTTCTGTAAGCAGTTCAATAGAAAAATCGGTTTTTTCACCGGAGAAGTTAAAAGTACCCGAATAAACCGTCTCAAACTCCTTCTCAGATGTCCAGAGATTCCCGTACTTAGGCATGATCACTTCAGCATTCTGCTTTTCCAAATTTAAATATTTTGGAAGCGACCCCACAACATCTGCCAATCCTCCTACTTTTGCAATAGGATAACATTCTGCACTAATATGAATAATGTTCATTTTATTGAAACTGAGTTGTAATAAATCCGTACTTGCTTACGACTAACAAAAAAAGAATCTTTGGGCGTAAGGTAAAAAACTATTCTCACAACAAGATTTACTTAAGGTAAAAATTTAAACTAAGGGATAATGACGATAATTCAAGTTGAAAACATCAGAAAATCGTTTGCAAAAAATAAAGCGGTTGATGGTGTAAGTTTCGATGTAGAAAAGGGGCGCATTTTTGGATTACTTGGACCAAACGGAGCAGGAAAAACCACAACCATCCGGATGATAAATAACATACTAGGTCCTGATGAAGGTTCTATTACTATCAATGGTCAAATAGCCAGTCCTCGAACTCAAAAGATGATAGGTTACATGCCTGAAGAGCGTGGACTATACAAAAAAATGAAAGTAGAAGAGCAATTGCTTTATCTAACTCAGCTTAAAGGCATGAAGCCAAAAGCCGCCAAAGAAGCCATTCATTATTGGCTGGACCGCTTTGATGCTTCCGACTGGACTAAGAAAGAAGTGGGTGAATTGTCTAAAGGGATGTCACAAAAAATTCAGTTCATTGCTACCATCGCTCATGATCCTGATATCTATATTTTTGATGAACCATTTAGCGGATTGGATCCGATTAACAGCGACATGCTTAAAGATATAATCATAGAACTGAAGAATAACGGTAAAACTATTTTGTTCTCAACACACAGAATGGAACAAGTGGAGCAAATGTGTGACGATATCTGTCTGTTCAATAAAGGAAAAGCTGTTCTTCAAGGAAAACTTCGGGAAGTTAAGGCGTCGTTCGGTAAAAATACAATCAATCTTGAATTTGATGGCGATGGCTCTTTCTTAGATAAATTGGAAGGAGTACGTTTGAACAATCGCTCTACAAATTATGCTGAAATAAGAGTACTTAATGGACAAAACATGCAAGATATTTTGAAACTGGCTATGGAGCATGCTGAAATTCATAAATTTGAGCGTATAGAGCCCTCCCTTAATGAAATATTCATCTCAACAGTTGGTGAAGATAACTTAAAAGCTCAGCAACTAGAGGAGGCGCAATAATGGATTTTTCAAAAATACTACTAGTGTTGAAACGCGAGTATCTAACACGAGCAAAGTCTAAATCTTTTATTCTTTCTACTATCCTAACTCCACTGGTGCTTATAGGTTTTGGAGCATTCATGATTTGGATAATGACCAGTGAATCTGAAACTGAAAAAAGCGTTGGTGTTTATGACAATACCGGGGTCTTGGTGGAAAATCTGATTGCTTTAGATAGCGTTCGATATTCGAATGTTTCTGATCTACCTCTGGATACAGTTAAAGCAATGGTTCTCAGAGAAGATTTAGATGCATATCTCCTACTAGAAGAGCAACATATTGAAACCAATGATAATGCAGAATTGATCTACAGCGGAAGCGGTGGTTTGGCCTTCTCAAGTAGTGTACGAAGCGACATAAGAGAAGTGATTCAGGAAGAGCGACTTTCCCGAGCTAATGTTTCGGAGGAGGTTAAAGAACTCTTTGCGAGAAGACCGGGATTGGATTCCAGAAAATTAACCGCTGAAGGTGAAGCGGAAGATGATAAAGCCGGGTTTATGTCCGGAGTTGGATTTGTACTCGGTTTGTTGATCTTTATCGGGCTATTTGGATATGGCGCCGTTCTAATGCGCAGTGTGATTGAAGAAAAAACGAATAGGATTGTTGAAGTAATTACTTCCTCACTTAAACCAATTGAGCTATTGATTGGTAAAGTTGCAGGAGTTTGTTTACTTGGATTCACACAATTTACAGTTTGGGCTATAATGTATATTGGAATATCTATGGCGGCAGTTCCTGTGGCAGGACTTCTGATGCAAGACCAAATTTCACAAATGGCCGATACTCAGGAAATAGAACAAGCTGCTGCTAAAGCAGGTTTTGATCCGGCTTCACTGGAAGTTCTTTCTATTGATCCAATGATCTTTGTGTACTTCTTCCTGTTCTTTGTTCTTGGCTTTTTCATGTATGCAGCTTTGTTTGCTGCGGTAGGTTCTGCTGTGGATTCTGAACAAGACACTCAGCAATTTATGCCGATTTTGATGGTGCCATTGATGGGAGCTTATATATTGAATACAAGAATCATGGTTGATCCTGATTCAACATTGGCAGTAGTGGCCTCGATATTCCCTCTCACTTCTCCAATTAATATGATTACCAGAATAGCTACCACTGATGTCCCCTTTTGGGAGATAGGTTTAAGCTTACTTACTTTATTCCTCAGTTTCTTTGGGGTGATGTGGGTTAGTGCAAAGATCTATAGAGTAGGTATTTTAATGTATGGTAAAAAAGCCTCTTTCGGTGATTTTGCAAAGTGGATCAGACAATCCTAAACCACTTTTAGTTTAATTAAAAGACTCGATGTGAAAATATCGGGGCTTTTTTTTATTTAGGAGAGCTCAAATTAAAAAGAGTCTGTTATATTGATCTAGAAAAAATTACCATTTTAAGCTATGATCAGAATTGCGGAAAAACAGGACCTGGAGCATATAGATACCATCTATTCTCAAGCAATTACCGATGGTTTTCATACTGCACATACTGAACCTTTTAGTAGTCAAGAGAGATTGGAATGGTTTCAAAAGTATTCCGAAGATGATTATCCACTGTTCGTGTATGAGAAAAACAACAAAGTAATCGGCTGGATATCTGTATCACCTTATCGAAAAGGACGATCAGCTTTAAATGAAACTGTTGAAATAAGCTTCTATGTGGATTTCAACTTTCATGGAAAAGGTATAGGAACCGAATTAGTACAGCATTGCTTGGATCAAGCTGAGAAAATTAAAAAAAGAGTTTTTCTGGCTATTATCATTGAAGGAAATGATGGTAGCATAAAACTTCTAAAAAAGCTCGGCTTCGAACAATGGGGATTTCTACCCGATGTGATACATTTTAGAAACCAACTTCGAGGACAAGTTTATATGGGAAAGGTTATTCTATAAGATCAGATATTGGACAGTACATAATATAACTTTCAGTTTTTCGTTCGCTAAATACTTTTGATTATATTAGACATACTCACTATAAAGTAAATTCCTATGACTAAAAATAATTCGCTGATACTTCTTCTGTTTGCAACTGCTCTTCTTTCATGTGAGTTTTTAGGATTAACTGATTCTTCAATACCTACCCAAGGTGAATATCTTTACTATGTTTCCCAAGGAGAAAAAAATCCGGGGGATCAGATATTCAGATACTCCCTTGAACATGAAAATCACCAAGAGCTGACATCATTTAATGGAGCGTATAATCTTATTTTTGATATCAGTCCTGACGGCAACAATTTAGTGATACAAACTTCCGGTTATGGCGCCTCAGAAGGCAAGCTCTATTTATTTAATATAGCTGAAGGTAAAACAAAGAAATTGGAGGCGAAAGCAACATTAAATCCTTTCAACTTAACGGATACCACTTTTGTACATGCTGAAGGAAGGTTTCCTATATGGAGCCCAAATGGCAGATATATAGCATATAACCATGTTTCATTACCTGTTTTGGGAATTTATGACAATTACATCTACGATGTAAAAAAGAAAACTATTTCTGCTGTTGAATTCAATCAGGATGACGAGTTTGGAGTTTATTGGGCTTCAGATAGTGAGAGAATTTTCTTTAGAAGAGTTAAAACAAATGCTACAGGTCTTTACGTTTCAGGCTTAAAAGGTGAAAATCAAGCCAAAGTTTTTGATAAGTATATGCTAATTAATACAGGCTATTCCGAAGAATTGGTTTTTGGTAATACTGAAAGTGAAATACATTTGATAAATAAAAATACTAGTGAAGTAGAAAGGAAATATGTTTTAAATATACCAGACTTAGATAGTTTTAATATTATCGAGTTTATTGACAAAAAAAACAGACTTTTATTAGATGTAAACAGGTTTATTGATGACAAACGAATTCATGGAATTTATTTGTACAATTTGAATACAGGAAAACATGAGCTAGTTCTTGAAGCATCCGATAAAATTAAGCTCGGATCTTATTCTAAATATTATAATCCTTATTTAACGAGTAATTAATTTAACCTCAGTTCAATCACTCTCACCATTTAGCACTCTGAGATCAAATTCCGAAAGTAATACTGCTTCCGCAATATTTTCAGCATCCGTTTCAGACAAAAATTTCAAGCCTTCTAGTACTTTCGATCTTATTCTTGGATCGAAATCACTTGAAAGCTCTACGATCTTACTTCCCCAATAATCGCCATCTTCAACATGTTCAAGTAATAAATCCAATGCTCCGATTCTCGTAGAGTACGGAAACTCAAACGAGATCAATTCTTCAGCAATTTGCTGTGATTGAGTTGTTGTATCTGTAGAAATAATCTCCTTAAGCAAAGACAATGAACGGGCACCTGCTGTATCAATTTGGATCAATCTTCTTGTTGCTGATATCTTTCTCGGAAGATCCGCAACTTCTAAAAAGCTTGTTTTCGCCACTTTAAATACTTCATCGGATGATGTACGCTCCATTTTTTGTTGAATCACTCCGGGCACATTTTCATCTTCTTTATAGTTAGCTAGTGCTTTTAAAGCTGCTATCTGAATTTCTTCATGATCACTATTTACTTCCTGCATAAACTGGATCTCTGTTCCCGTAGCACCGGCTGTGAACGCACCTAAGGTGCTCAACAAGTTTGCTTTAGTTTGAACATCCGTTTCTGCATTAAGCGCGTCTTTCAAAGCTAATTGCAAATCGGGATTATCTGTATGATAGCTTAATAAACTAGCTGCTAGTCTTCTGTCTTCAACATTGCTACTTCTCAATTGTGCCAACAAAAACATAACCGGAAATCTTCCGAATCCTATTTCCGCAATATCTGTACTTCCCGAGCTAAACCTGACATTCTCAACCGTTGCAGGCACATCAATTTTTGCAGAATCTCTGCCCCCTGTGAAGGTAACTTCTGAAGTGGTGCTGTCATTAAAGGTAAAAACGGTCACGTTTAAACTTTGAAGATCTTCTCCACTTCCGGATACACTTGTAAAGTAAGCTATAATCGTTGAGTTGATCTCATCATATTCTAAATCTAATCCATAAACCAGCTTTTGGTTGTCAGGTGTTTCTGGTTCTTTATCAGCTTCAAAATCGATCAGGTGAAATGGAATACCCGTTTGTTCATACCAATGGTCTTTATAGAACGACCCTGAAACAACACCTGACTCTTTCCTGATCAATCCGGCAAGTGACTGCTCTATATTATTCTTGAGAAAAGGATCTTCAATTTCACAGCATCTGCTTAGTTCGTTCCATTTTGACAAGCTAAACAAACTATCACTATTCCCAATTTCTTTAGATTCGAAACCGGAAATATTAAAAGCCGACTTTCGGATGAGCTCAAAAACCTCATATTGATACGTCACATTCTCGGTGCGCTGATATTGCCCAAACCACTGTGCTACTAATCCGCGTTGAAGTTGAGTTGTTAAAGCTCCTCTGTTTTTAGCCAGATAGATCACTCCGGCTGCATCAGCTTTCTCATCCCAAAAATTATCTTCCAGTATTACCACGTTTAAAGCTTCCCAGGGGTATTCAAACGACAGCTCGTTTTCCAGAACTCGTTTACTTCGAATCGCTTCAGATAATATTTCCTGAATTTCATCACCGGTAACTACTCCTGTTTCACCAAAAACTCTCACTTTATTGATCCCGGATTGTGCTTCAGAAGATTCAAACTTCCCAACTGCAAAATTAAGACCTGTAGCCGGAATCGCAGTATCCACCTTCCAACTTGCGGTTTTGGTTTCTGTTGATGTTACTTGATCAGAAACCAAGTTTCCGTTAAAAACCACATCCAGATTTGCAGGAATGGTAATATCAGCATCTACAGAAAACGCAACTCTCGGATGATCGTACACCGGCAACCAATGCCTTTGTGATTTAGGATTCAAACTTGACCACAACGTCCCGAAACGATCTTTATGTGTTCCGTAGATCGATCTTCCTTGCCAGGTAATTGCCAATTCCGATTCCTTTGTCATGCT
>TARA_R100001591_G_scaffold18052_3_pt1 | contig 17889 bp, 35 predicted proteins | sample TARA_R100001591 | Tara Oceans TARA_R100001591 (sample SAMEA2622725) | marine metagenome | biome: marine biome (ENVO:00000447); feature: surface water layer (ENVO:00002042); material: "saline water (ENVO:00002010), including plankton (ENVO:xxxxxxxx)" | depth 5 m
CAATGCTCTTTCTTGATATTTTCTCATAGTGCTTTGACCTGTTTTTATTCTTCTAATTCTCATTCTTCTTCACTACTCCATCTTTGCGTTTGCCATAATCTGTATTCTTTGTAGATAGTTAGTTGTTTAGGGTTCTTATTATCCCATATACCGTGATGGCCCCTACCACCCAATACTACTGCATTGTGCATTAGTGGTTCCCAAATAGAAACTGTCCCAATATCAGTACCACTAAAATAAGCGGCACCAAACGGATGAGTATGAATCCAGCATACAATAGGTAATTTCATACCAACAGGGTCTACCTTGAAATCGACATAACCTGCGGTTCCCGATGAAATATGTAGATTGTCTTTAGCATCAATTACTACTTGCACTTCAAGCCCATTTAGGACTTGAGTAGATGCAAACCAAATAGAATCCCAAAAACTCTTGCACGACCAATCACCAGCATATGCTTCAGTTATAATTTCTTTAACCAAATTATCTTTTGCTGACCTTTCCCATATTTCCAATTCTTCTCTTGCTTCAGTCCAATCAAAATCACTCACTGTTTCACTTCCATCTTCTTTAGTTTCTTCTTAGTCCTATCAATCTTCTTTTGAAGTTTCTTTGACTTTCTATCGCTTCTTCTATCTTTCCATCTTTGCAATAAAGACTTCTTTACAGGTAGCGATTGAGTTTTCATATTATTCTTAATTTCAGTAGCCCTTCTCATAATGGTTTCACTTGTATCATAATAAAAGTCATAGTGCTTTTCTACATGCTTTGCTATCACCCAATAAGGACGGCCAAACTTCTGTCTTGCTTCATCAATAGGTAGACTATGCCACATAACCATAGCCTCTAATGATTCATTATAAGTCCAAGCCTTGTGTGTATTAGGATAACTAACAGTTGCAATACCCATTGTTACAGGCTTATCCTCTTTCGTATGATTATTTACATATTCAGCCCTTGTACCGTTAAGGTTACGCTTGCTCAATACTCTATTCCAACGAGCGACGATAGCCTTGTATGTTCGGCCCTTGAATAAAGTAGGAGGCGGATATTTTCCTTTAGTGGTTTTCCACTCAATAACAATATCATCCTCATCAGAAGTCCATCTCTTGTGATTAGTCTTTTTAGACTTAGACTTTTTCCTTTCTTTATAGGCAGTTTCTTCAGCCTTATTCGCATCTCCCTCTAAAGCATTAATCATTTCAGTTGCCTGTTCTTTAGTAAAATCTCCCTTATTAGCAGAAGTAATTAGTTGATTAGTTAATCTTTCTAATTCCTTCTTAGTGCCATTCGTTAGAGTTAAACCTGCAATATACTTGCATTGCTTTCTTGTAGCAGGGTCGTCTTTCCAATGAGGCGCACTTGTGGTTTTAACATCATATTCCTTTTGGATTCTTCTGATTGTTCCACTAACATTAGGGCCACTTCTTCTCTTATATCCCGCTTCTACTAATGCGTCAGCCACTTTAGCCCAAGACATCCCTTCTTCTCTGCATTTTATTGCAAGTCCTATTTCTTCTGTTGACCAATTACTATATACCATAATCATTCCTCCTTATACATTTAACATCATAAATGACTTTACTTGTTCGTCATTAAACCATCTTTGAATCCATTGTGCGCCAATTCCGGCGATTGCAGTTTGCATGAAATGAACGCCACTATTGCTACCATCCCATGAATCTCCTTGACAACTGAATGAGCCTTCCGGCCCTGCTAATAATGTATCGTACATTTTAGGGTCAGCGTCATAAGTTACAAAAGCCGCATTGCGGCCTTGTGCCCTCAAGTCAAGCCACTTAATATCTGAATTGTATAGTGTTCTTCTAACTGATAAGTTATCAACACAACATACAACTAAATCATATCCTTGCATTTGTTTTGCAGTTAGTATAGGAAACTTAGAACCGCCATTAATACTGCGATACCTATTTCCCATAACCGATGCTTTGTTTTCTCCTACATCTTCTTCACTAAAGTTTTGATACGGCAGATTCTTTGTTTCTACCTTATCGGGGTCTGCTACTGTAATAGCATATAATCCCACTTTATCCAATATAGGTACTAAGAAACTCCCAATACCACCTACTCCTATAATCAATATTTTTCTTTTCATTCTAATCTCTCCAAATTTGCATTCCATCTTTTATTATACGAATCTATTTCTTGATTGTATTTGTTTTTGTAATGGTCTTTAGGCCACCATTCGGGCATTCTGTTTTTTCTCCATTCGGCAAACTTCCATTTGCCTTCAAGGTAATAATGACGATATTGTTCGATTACAAACTCCCACATATCTATGTCATTATTGTAGTCTAATCTGTACTTATCATCCATAGCAATAGTTACAGGTGTAGCATCTCTCCATCTACCGTCACTTGGTAGATATTGTGTTGTATCTAATATCCTCTCTTGCGAGCCATGCTTCTTTCCGTAGCGATGTGTATATTCAGTACAAAGAGCCAACCCATGCGTGTATAACCATAGAGTATTGTTAGGGTTCTGTCTTGCCCATATTGTTGAAGGATGATTCAACATAGCGGGTTTCATTAGATTTGAACCAATATCTCTGTGAAATACTTTTAATTGAGCAAGTGTAGGTTCTTCACCATAATGTTCAATGTACTCAAAAAATAAAGCATTTGTATGTAACATTTGGCAAGTTTCTGTTGGCATTTTAACCACATGCTTGTCTAACATTTGAATTGCCGCTTCTGTCGGATTTTTTGATAATGCAAATATATTCATGTTAAATCCTCCATAGGATATGGGACATTAAACTTGAAAACATAGTATTTGCGCTTTTTGCCTGTTACATATTCCCAATTAGTGTGTCCGAAAAAATCCATGCTGATTTTATCTAATGCTTCAGAAAACTCTTTCTCATCAAAATAAAACGGACTTTCTCTCATTTTTCTGCCTCCGTCAAACCTAATCCTAATTTTTTATACAACCAATCAATAAAATGTTTATTATTCATATTTTGTTGTACGCATTCTATACATGCTATTGCTTTTTTATTATGATTCATTGTTCTCCCGCCTTTTCTAAAGCAATAATTGTTCCCATTATGGTTTCTCTTGCTTTGTCAATATCGCCATTATCTATATGCGCTATTGCTACTGAGCATAACCCAACAATAGACATTCGTAGGGTTTTAGCCACATCATCTACTGTTACTTGTGGCATTTCGTTCAATCTTTTTTGAAACTCCTTTAGGTTTTTATAATCGTCTATATTCATCTAAACTTCCTCCTTGCTTCTTCATACATCTTAAATGTGTCTTTACGACCCAAAAGAGTTTGTTGCTTAACATACTCTTTTCTTTTCTTAATAGTGGTTACATAGGTATTCAGAAAGTCTCTTTTCCAATATCTATGCTCGCTCACCGGTATCACATCTTTCATTCTTATTGTCATTTATATTCACTCCTTTTATTTCGGACATCTTACTATATCCTAACATTTCTATTATTTTCTTACTTGTCTTTCCTATTGCAGACAAGGAAACATCAGTGTTTTCTGATATTTCTGATTTAGTAATTCCTGTATATCTACACATATTTACTGCTACCCAACATATACTTGCGTAGTATGCTCTTGGCTTATTGTAGCAGTGATATTCAATAATAGGTTCCATCTTCAACAGTAAATCAACTGCGTTAGAATAGAACATAATATCATCAGTTATTTTACTACAAGTTTGCTTGAGCAAAAAGGTAGGGTCTGCACCATACAAGATATTCTTATTCTTGAAATGATGAACCATTCTTTGAACCAACCTATTTACTATCTTAGTAGAACAAGAATACTCTGAACATAGTTTCTTCATTTCTACCGGAGTCCTGTTCTCTTTGAGAACATAACATACAGTAGCAGTACATCTTGTTTCTAACTTAATGTTACCAAACAAACCCTTTCTTTGTGCTTGCATATAACATTCTTCTACTCTATCCTTGAGAGGATGGTTTATCTGAATAGAAGATAATATCATATTGCATGTCTGTAATGCTTGAGTAATGTGTCTTGGTATTGCTAAGTTATTTCCTCTAACATTAAACTTAGAAGAACCTTTACCACTAATTATAGAACCCAATTTACCCTTATCGGCACTATGGATAACATTACCTTCATCAACCATTCTCACGGTTTCTTCAAACAATTCTGTAACTACTACTAAACCACATTCACTGCATTCAGTTTCGCCCATTCTTTCATTGTAATTAAATATCAGACTTCCACATTCCACACATTTCATTTTCATTCCTTCCTTCATTTTCATTGGTTTTGATATAGCCTCTAATTGTATTTACTAATGCTACCGTCATTGTGTCATTTAATAAAGCCAACGCCCTTGCTACGAATTGGTCGCCAACAGAAGAACCTGCTGACATATTATCAATACATATTGGGCCTTTCCATCTTGCTTTATTAGTAGGTTTTTGTGGCACTGTTATAAGTTGGCCTAATACTTGGTCGGTTAAGTCTTCTCCGCCTTGTTTAAGGTATGACTTTTTATCAACGACATCATCAAAAATCTCATATCCAGCATTTATCAAAACCTCTCTATTATGCTCAACAGTTTCATTATGTGAATCAATCCACTTTAATTCTGCTTCAGCAAACTCGGAATCGGTCTTATCGGTACTCCAAACATAGGTAGATACTGCTTGAATATCTGACTTGTATTGGTTGTCTGTTATCTTCCAATCCCAACCTTTACCACGAATATACATAGCATCGGGTTCACCTTTCTTATTCCATGTTACCTTGATTTTATCAGGGTATCTTTGTTCGACTTCTTTAACCAATTCTCTTGCTCTTTTCTCAACAATGTCTTGTTGCCTATTTTGCTTCATAAACTCTTTCATAACCTTAACATCAGATATTTTGGGCGTTACACCCATAGTCCTTTCATACAGGATTTCCGGTGAAGTAAAAGCCCACTTCTTGCTTCTTCTACGATTATGCAAGTAGAAGGAACAAAACGATTCTAACTCTTTAGCAGTTAATGTTCCCCAAACACCATCAGCAACTTCAATGGCGATTTCATTATCCCCGATTTGTTGGCAGTTTAACCTAACACTAATTCTATCGAAATCATCAAAGAAGTGATAAGGTACTCTATTCTCTAAACAATACTTTACATCTTCGGGTAGTGCCAATGAAGCATACAATGATTTCATTAATTTACCTGCATCCTTTTCTGTAACTGACTTGAATACTAATCTTGCTAAAGCAGAGGCGATAGTATTCAAACTCTCAGTTTTACCATTAAGACTTAATCTATTGTTAGTTCTACCAAGTGCTATGAAACACCCACCGATATTAAGCACTATTTGATAATCTCCCGAATACGGGAAATCTATGAAGGTGCCATGACTGTTCCTTCGATAAGAAGTATTTTTCTTTAATTGACTTCTCATAAACTTAAACAGTGTATCGTGAACAGGGTCTTTTGCATTCCTGTTACCATGTAGCGTAGCAACGGCATTATGACAATTATCTCCCTCGATTGTTGTTTCCCAATATTTTCCACTATCATTCGGTTGTCTTATTCTTATTCTTAATACTCCCATTTTATCACATCATATATGTATTATCATCTAATTTTTCTAAACAGGCTAAATGAGCCTCTTTCTTCATTTCTTCAGGCAACAATAATTGCCCTCCACAAATCCTACATTTGGTCGCTATTCTTTCTTTATACGACCAATGGCTCTTTGTGTATTCTGGATTCTTTTCCTTCATTGTTCCACCTCTCTAATTTTGCACATACTTCACAATACTCATTACAATTTTTATCGTGGTAATGTAAGGCATCAAGTCTTTCATTAAAATGTTGTCTTGCAAACTTTCTGAAACCCATATCAACGGCTTCTCTATTTTCCCACAAAACTATTTTCAGACTTTGCCATAATCTAAATCGCTTGTCCTTTTCTTCAGAAAGCGAATCACAAACATTGAATGTTTGTCTTAATCTTTTTCTTGCTTTTTTAGACCAATCAAAAGTTGTCACTACTCTTTTCATATCCTCATAGGACATATTACGGAGTCGTGGCAACCTATACATTATTTCACCTATACTTCACAAGCACCGCCAGCACAAGCCAATTCGCCTGTTAAGTCGGTATTATCTTCGGTTTCTATAACCTGTGTTAAATCAATATTCTTTAGATTCTTAGACATAGTTAGATAAGTTTCCTCATCAATCGTTTCAAACGGTGCCTGTTTGTATGTTCCTCCATCATAAGGTAATACAGACAAACCGTTGTAATAGTGTCTATTCATCCAAAGCCATTCACCAACATCATCCCATTCATCTTCTTTTACGGATATTGTTGCTGAAACATTATGGGTATTCAGACCATCTATATGACCTTCTCTAACCCAACGAATACTGAAGTTTTTCACACGCTCTAATAAATCAAATACTGATTCATGTCGTGTAATAGAACCGGCAGGTGCTTTCTGTGGTATAGAAATAACTGCCTGTTCATCGGGATTAAAGTATTCATCTTCAACCAATTCCGGTTGATTCTTCAGTAGATAAGAATAAATTGCTTCATTCTTACCAACTCTAATCCTACGAATATAATAATTATCATGCCAAGCATGAATACCACTACTTGTACCTAATACAAGCGAAGTGGTTCCCGCAGGTTTTACACAAGTAATTCTTGCGGCAGGTTTTACTCCAATGAGTTTAGCAATACGCTTATTTTCCTGTTTAGCGGCAAACGCCGCCATTTCCAAATCTAAACCTTCAACAACATTAGAAGCAATACCTGTCATAGATACACCAAGCAAAGAATCCTTTTCGGTATTCTTTCTCCATACTTCTCTAAGATAGTGGAAATCTGTATAACCTGCTTGTAGTGTTCCTAAGAACGAAGCGGCTTTTACCCTCGCTTCTAAATCTGCTTGGTCTTTTACATTAGAAGCGTTTACTTCTGTGAGATTACAAAACTGATATGGTCGAAGTGCTATTTCACAACATGGATTAGTACCCCAATCTTTGTCATTACTGAAATAAACTGCTGGTTCACCGCTACCACTATGTTGTATTCTTTCCCATAGACCCATAAAGAAGTCTTTAGTTACTCTATGTCTAAGAATAACTGCTGAATTATTTGCACGGCCTCTCTGTGGGTTATTCTCCCACCAATTACCGGACTTACAACTAATCATCTTTGAATCATCAGCACTGAATAAACTAATCATAGCGGCTCTACGAATACCACCGGCTAATACTGCATCTGCTAAATAACACATAATGTCATGTGCTTCAATAGATTCTAATTTAGAGCCATTAGTTTTATTTTGAAGTATTCCTTCTATTTTAACTAAACATTCCCTTAATGGCTGAGAACCCGGTGCTTTACCGCCACTTGTCTTTAATAGCGTTCCTTTCGGTCTAATATCAGAATAATCAAAAATAGGACTACTACTCCTATTTCCGGTATAACACTCCAAAAGGATTTTAATTGAATCAGCCCATCCCTCGATAGAATCGCTAATAAGATACCTGCGTTTTCTTTCGGGATTAGGTTGTATGATTTCTGGTAATTTATCAATATGATGTCTTTGGACTGAATATCCAACTCCCGTTCCACCGAGAAGCAAGAACATAGCCTCGCTAAAAGATAAAACGGAATCAATAGGCATATAAGCACAATTATACACCCTATTTGGACTAATTTCAATAGGCTTGCCCCCAAATTGCATAGAACGCATAGAAGGGAGGATTTTCTTTGTTTTGACATATTGCTCATATATTTCACCGATTTCTTTTGTTAATTCAGGATATTTTTTAATGTGCATATTTCTATTTCTTATCCATATCCCATCCCAAGTTTCTCTTCTTTTGTGTGCAGGTAAATACCTTGCATACTTCATATGTACTGTAATATCCGATAATGTTTCAATTTCATTCGACATTCTAAAACCTCATAACGCAAAAAAAAGGGGAGAGAACGGGTGCCCAAAAAACCCGTTCTCCCCCCAAAAGAGCAGACTAACTCTACTTAATGAAATTAACCGCCTACAATAGCAGGTGTCAAATCCACCATTTCTACATCGTCCCAATTAACTTCACTGATTGCTTCTCTTGCTACCAATTCGCCGTTGATAAATACCCAATGTGTAGGGTGTGTATCAATTTGCTCGATAACTTCTTCAGAAGCCATAACCAATTCAGTATGTCCTGTTTCGTTCAAAATAGTAATCTTAATCATCCTATCATCTCCTTAATTTCTCTATGTTCTCCCTCTATATAAGCCGAGTCCATCATTCCCAACCACCGCCATAGTCATCGTCACCGAATAAACCGGCCAGCCATATAATCGGGAATGCGAAGAACGCCGCACCTATCAAACTTCCTAATAATCTAAACATTTTCATTTCTCTCCTTTAATTCTTTAATTTTTTCACTTGCTTTTTTTCTACTAATTTTTGGGCCTTCATAGCCTAAATTGGCTAAGTATTTCATTTGGGCTTCTGTCGCTGTTTTTAGAACAATCTCTCGCAATGTTTCTAATTGTCTATCTGTCAAGGGTCTTTTTTGGCGCATCTGATTCTTGATATTATTCAAGAAGTTTGCCTCCCATCTACTGTTTGCTATTTCAACACCAAACGGTTCAATACCGTAATACAAACACATTTGTCTAAACTCAGGACTATCACTATTATTTGAGAGATTCTGTTTAGCAATCTCAAATTGTCTTGCTTCTCTTTCCTCCCGTTCTCGTCTTAATTGCTCTTGTCTTTCACGCTTTTTTCTTTCGGCTTCTTCAGCCTCTATTCTACGCTTTTCAACATTTTCCGGTAGATTGTAAATACGCAATCTTTCGGCTTCTTCTTCTTCACGCCTTACTCTTGCGATTCTTTGCCTTTCCATGCGCTCATTGTGTTCGACAGTCCTTTCTCTTGCTTTGAGCATCATTCTATCGTATCTTTCTTTATGTCCTAAAAGACACTTAGCATCAAAAATAATCATATCTTGCCATAACTTATCAGTTGGATAACCTCTTGTTATTGATTGTGCTTTACTATTTTCGGGGTGTTCCCATCTCCAAACAATAGAAGCCATTTGATAATAAGAATCAGTCGGCTGATACTTTGATTTCTTTCTTAGGTGTGAACCATAACGGTATCTTTTATCAGTTCTATCATAATACATGTAGGTTTCCTTTGCATTGATTAGAACATCAATCTCCTTGATTCTCTCATAGATGTCATTGAACATTTTACCGTTTTTGTGCATCCATGCTTCAGCAATCATGCTCTTGGTTCTTTCTTGAATCCAAGTATCAATTTCACCATCACTAATATCAGAAATATCTCTACCTGTTCTTACTGAAATCTCTTTCATAATAAGATAGGTATTGATGTGGTCTGAACCTACGCATTCAATAGTACCATTCTCTAAGTTTCTAATCTCAAAGTGATAAACAACATTATGGCCGCAAAGACATTTACCAACTCCTTGTTGTGAATTAGTAACCCATTCGGGCGCATCATCATTACCACCCCACCAAACACTACCGGTAGCAATCCATTCTTCTTTAGCATCTTCATAGTTATCAGCAACGGATAATTCAACCATCCGTTCCATTAGTTTTCTATCCCAATGTCCTTCTCCTAAACTTCTTTTTGCTACAATAGTTTCAGCCATCATTCATCATCTCCAAATCATCTATCTCAAACCTGCGTTGTTCTTGTAGATAACCTGTAAGAATGGTATCAATCTTTTCCGGTAGATTATCAATTATACCGGCGATTAATCGTCTGTTAAGACTAATCCATATTCTATGATAGGTATTTAGTACAACTTTTGGTTCATCATTTTCATTCTGCGATATTACAATAGGCGGTAAATCCGCCGTATTTATTACTCTAAACTCTACATTAGTTTTCATTCATATTCCCCCTGCCACTGCGAACAGACTTGCTATATTTTTATGGGCTATAAACCCTTCAACGGTATGCAAATAATCCTGTGGATTGCTGATGTATTTACTGTGATTCACCAACAAACACGCTAAGGTTTGTGCTAACTTTTGATTACTCAAACCTGTGAATAACTTAGCCAATTCAAAGGATAAGTGTTCTCTATAATTATCATCCATCATACAAGTAATACATTCCTTCTTAACCATACAATCGTGATGTTCGTCAGGTTCTATCACATACCCTTTACCTTTACACTCTAAACATTCCGTCATACTGCTTTCTCTCCTTTTACTTCAAAAAACTCTTCTGAAGACACCCAATCACTGTATGTTACTACAAGTGTTTTAACATTGGCTTCCCAACGACCTTCATCATCTTCTTTTCTACTTACCCAAAATTGTTCTAAGTCGTTAAGACTATCAAACTTAAACTCTGTGTATCTTGCTATTCTATTATCAGCATATATTGTATTTCCATAACTTATATCTATATTCATATTAATCACTCCAAATCATCAGGATAGTATTCCATATCTCTCCAAACACCATCTATTAGTTCATAACCACAACCATTTAGTAAATCCGTAGCATCTCTTAGTTGTGCTTCTAATTCAATAATTCTTTCTTTTAATTTTTCAATTTTTTCATCCATATTATTATTCCTCCTTTTTTATAGGTGGCGGAATCCACCGTGAATTGTACTGAGCATTATAATCTTCTAAACATGGTTCACACAATTTGAAATCTATTACTACTTCATCATAAGTAGTTACCAAATCATATGATGCTCTTAAACCACATTTAGCACATTTTGGCACCGGTATTTCCGGCACTCTCTTTATTTTATTTCTTAACCAATTGAACATCTTAATCACCTAAAGGTTGGGGAAAATAGATTCGTGGGTAACAAACCCCACTATTTCATGACGAAACCTGTAAAAGTTCGGCTTTTTACAGGATGAACATATGCTTTTCTATTTTTACTTGAAAAACCCCTAAATTGGAAAAAGGACTTATGCTCGCTCAAGATTATTTTTGAGAGAAGATAGAGATGCGCCGGAGGCACAGTATCTCTCTAATCCTTTGCCAGCCAAAGATAACACCCGCTAAGTAGTCCTTTTTTATTAGCAAACCGTTTCCACAAATCAGTTCAAGAGATTTTGGAGCATCTCTCTACCTAACCCTTTTCGTGTGGAATCATATCTTTTGATAGGTAATAATACCTACCAACTTGCCATTTACAGTTAATCTTATTACCTCTCCTTTTATTTCTAAATCAGTAACATCATCAATATATTGTGAAGCCCATCCGATTAAATACTCTTTGTGTAATTTATGCACAATATCACCTCAAAAGGTCTTGCCGTGCATAAACTCACGGCTTTCGTTATATTCCATCTTAGCAACAATAGCACCTGCGACATCTAAGTCTTTACCAAAGGCATAATCCATAATGCGGATTACTGCGTCTGCTAATTCTTCTTCGAGATTACTAAACTCCATAATCTTATTTGAAGAAGGATTGCCTTCACGCAACGCCTCCAATGCTTCAGAAATCTCTGCATGAATCAGAGCCATTCTTTCACCATCATTTACTTCTTCTTTCCAAAAACCATGATTAACTGCATTCCTATAAACCTTCTTTGCCTTCTTATTCCATTCTTTTTCAAAACTCAAACTCAACACCTCTCTCAATTGCTAATTTTTCTAATTTAGCCACATGCCTTTTTGGTGCATGTTTTTTGGCTACTATTTGAATCAATGATTCCGACAAGTTTTCTGATACCGGTATGATAGTAGCACAACTACTACATACCGGCTTGTGTGATTTATCACATCTTGTCACTGATTTGATTTTGCCACAAAAATTACATGTTTCATTTTTAGTTTCCATATGTCTTAATCCTACCATATTCATGCCTCCTTTTCTAATTCTATTCGTAGTGTGTTGAACGCATACCAAGAAACGCCCATCATATTCTCTAACTCATCGTTAGGGCAATTCAGCCATGAAGCCAAACTTAGTATTATCGTCTTCATTCTGTTGTATCTATCTTCATCCATATTCATTCCTCCTTACAAGTACATCTTGCTTCTAAAGTGCGGTGTGCATCAACAAAACCAACACTACATTCAACATTATATCTTGCAGTTGCACCACACTTACATTCCATTATTTCTATTCTTACTAATCTTCCATTCATCTAAAATCACCACTTAGAAACTTACTCGCCCAATCGGAATACCGAGAGAATACAGTAATATCATCACTACTGATTCCCTCGATATTCGTTTCGGGGTCTGTCAGAAATATAACTCTCCTTCGGTCATTATGCCAAAGGACTTCTTTAGTTACACTCCATTCGTCCAACGCTTTTGTCATTATTGTATATTTATTCATATTATCAACTCTTTGGTCTTGGCCCGCAAAAGAATAGATTCTTCTTTGCTCTTGTAATTGCTACATAGCAAATGTTTCTTTCTTCTTTAGGATTTGTAGCCTTTGGATGCGGCATCCTGTCTGTGGCTAAGATATATACATTGTCAGCCTCAAGACCTTTAGCCTTGTGAACAGTAGACAACATAATCTCTCCTTTGTCATTGTTATCGAATACTCTCTTGATTTCATTTACAATTCCACCAACAGTAGTAGCCATAGTAGAGAAAATCTTCAGACACTCAAACTTATCTTCAAGGTTGTTTGCTTGATTGACTTTATCAGCCGCAATCAACTTATCATAAGTGAATCTAAAGTCCTGTGTGAGTAATTCTCTAAACTCTTCAGCACCCATATTATCATTCTTGGTAATCTTTCTAACACCATTAATTAGTCCTTTAGTCATATCACGACCAAGAACATATGCTGATTTGCCTTGTAGAATCAAATCGTAAAACGCTGAAACCAAAGGCGCATTGTATCTACATAGAACCATATCACCCTCTTGAGGATTAAACGGTGCATTTTCAACAACCATTCCAACATCAGCAGTTGGAGGACAACTAAAGTTTTTGACATATCTATTTGCTTCAGAAACAACACTTTTAGGACATCTCCAAGTTAGACTTAGAGAAAAACGCTTGATTTCTTTGTCACCCTTTTCTAATCTCTTAACAAATATGTCCATTGAATTAGAATCAGCACCACGAAAACCATAAATCGCTTGATTTGGGTCGCCCACAATAATACACCTGCCGTTTCCAACACATCTTGAAATCAACTCTCTTTGCATTTCATTGAAGTCTTGTGCTTCATCAACAAATAGAGTATCAAAGGTTGGTAATGGCATATCTAATACCAAGGGTAGCCAAATCATATCATCAAAATCAATCAATGAAGTATTTTGCTTGCATTGATTTAAGATTGCTGGAATACTATCAATTGCTATTACTTCTTCACGGTCTGAATTAAACTCAATATTGTATTCATCAATTAGTGAATAAATACCCTTTGTGTCGTTTTCATCAATCATTGAACCCTTGATTAAACTAATCAACTTAATTAGTGGTTGAGCATAAAAGTCACGACCAAGTATATCATCAATAATATTCTTAACTTTGAAGTTATTGACCTTTGTTCTGATACCTGCTGCTCTCAATGCTGCAAAGCCCAATGCGTGAAATGTTTTTACTTCAACATCATCCGGTAGTCTTTCTGCTAATTCTAACTGAATAGATTTGTTAAATGCTAAGAATGCTTTCTTTACACCACTATCTCTATTTGCGCCCTCTACAATTGTGAATGTTTTACCAACACCTGCGCCAGCATTAACTATAATGTGACCTGTACCGTTTTCGATTTCATTCCATATTGCGTCTTGTTCTTTTGTTCCTGTTATCATATTTATTCCTCATTTTTATTTTTATTGCTTTTTGGAAAGGCCCACTTTTTCAGAGGCCCGAATCGTGTAATTTTTTACACTTGAATAGGTGGGAGAAGGAGGACGATATAATTGTTTAATAATAAACGGTAATATCAATACCTCTTTTGTAGCCCTTGTCCTCAACTTCTCCCGTTGTTGATGAAAAGCATCACAATTGCGTGTGAAACCCCAATAACACACCATTACTTTTTCATCGGTACTATGGGGTGGGGGAGTATATAAAGGGGTGACACCTCGCCCCCCTCCCCCTTGATTGAGTAAGAAATGTCTAACAATAGGGCTACAATCTACAATAAAAGAAGCCCCTCACCACTCCGAAGAATGATGAGGGGCAAAATCCCGTTAGGGCGAAACGATAGTGTCAAAAGACAATATCACTCTTCAGTATCAGAACCAAGAAGTGACTCTATTGAGCCATCCCAAGCACCGGTCTTGAATTGCTTTGAAAGAGCATTTCGCACTTTCTTAGATTGTGCCTTAGCATAATCTTCAGCCGATTCAAAAGTTCCGCCGCCGGACTTAGCATGTTTTAGCGTAACTGCGCTAATAATGCCATCGTAGTTGTAATACGCCATTGACGCTTCTTCTACGACATTACAAATCCTGTCAATTGCTACTCTAATAGCGGCAGGTACAGCACTTCTTTGTCCTCTTCGCCCAAGTGGAGAACCGTCACGGCCCTTTAGTAATGCCTTTAGAGCATTAGCCGCAGCATCTCTTTCATTTGGGTTATCTTGTCCGACTTGAAGATGCAATTCAACAACTTGTTTCAAAGCACCATCAAGGCTTTCATCTGCATTTAGGTAATCTGTGACCTCGATAACGAGGCTATCCCACTTTACTTCATCCATATTATCATATCCTAACCCCCGACATAGGGGGCACAAACTCTCTATGTTCCACCCATATATAAGGAGAGGGAAATGCTTTTTCAGATATTAGATTCCATTTTGAAAGTGCTTGAAATCGGGGGTTTATGTTTTTATTACTAAATTAATTGCTTATTTTCAACAGTGGAAACATTATTCCACCGGAAAAAAAACCGGAAAAAAAATCTATCGAGAAACTCAAGGGCTATGCGACACAACTATGAAGATTCTTAGGGTTTTGACATTATTCCATTATTCCACTGTAAATACCCCCCCTACTCTCTCTATAAATCTGACATAGCCCTAAAGAAACAAAGGGGAAATGCGAGGGGGTGTGTGAGATTGTATTAGAATAGAATAGAATAATAGAATAATAGAATATTATTAAAACTAAGGGGTTGTGTTACACAACCCTCCAATTTCTCAAAGTTTAGTCTACTATGAAGTGGAAACTTCAGTGGAAACATCTTTTGGATTATATATTATACTGTATAACATATGTATATGGTATGATTATAACTTATATTATACGGCCAATTGAAAGACATACTTACAAACATAGTCATTTTATGGTAGTTAAAAATTAATACCAAACAATCGCTCGATAAGACTATTGTTCTTGGTTATTCCCGCTTTGTTAAACGGAATAACCTTGAAAAAAAGGAGGCAAATGGGGTTTTACCCCCATTTACCCCCTATTAGCCGCCGTATTTACACCACCTCCTATTCGTCATTCATTTTCTTTCCTTTAGTAAAATGCTCTTTGTACTCTTCAGAATAGTTTCCGTGATAAACTGCTTGCTCGTATTCATCTTGTGATATGAGCATGTTTTTGATATATTCAGCAATCTCTTCAAATCTCTCCGATTCGACACACCATATATTCGCTATTGTTTCACAGTATTCTAAATAATTGAATATGCTGGTAAAGTCCTTGATTGACTTATTCTCCATACCGCCCTCTCTACTTCTACCCATGTGATTAGTTGGTACTATGTGACAGCCGAACTTATCAGTAGGAAAGTCCTCTTCATAGCATTCACAATTCAGTCCCGCTTCTTTACTGCATTTCTCACAATCTGTCTTATCTCCAAATGTTCTATTCATGTCTTTCACCTTTCTCTAAAGTGCCCCGTTCAGAAGAATCCGATTATTTTCCGTAATTTTCCGATAATTTTCCGAACTGTTATTATCAAAAATATGGGTATATGCAAGGTAGTCAAAGTAACTACCATATGGTTGGTAGTGTTCTTTGAAGGAACGGTACGACCATAAAAAAATGGAACAGGTGATGGCCGATTTACTCGGCCACCACCTTTACTCCATCAGGTACCATTTTCAATATAACATGAATTGCATGTAGAAATCTTTGCTTCATGTCAAATGTTGATGCTGCTTTCCATGCCTCAATATTATGTAGTAGCAATTGCTTGAAGTCACCAACATTATCAAAATCAATCACATTCATAATTCCTTCATTTTCCACTCTTGATTGAAAGTCGTTAAACTCGGTTTCCCTCTGTTCTTCTTCTTCTTCTCTACTCGGAATGCCCTTCTTTTCACGAATACATGCACCACATGTAGCAATAATCTCATAATCAGCATATTCGTCCTCATAGTCACCTAGTCCATAATGGCCGATTGTTACTTGTTCACCGCATCCGTCTTCACTGCATGTTATATAATCCCATGTCATACTAATACGGAATAATTCTACATATAAGGTAACATCAAAGTTAATGTTACCATATGGTTGTAATCACTTTGAATAGCATTACAACCTTGAAAAAAAATAATGAAAAAACGCCGCCTACTTTGAATCTCGGACTCACAACGCTCAATCATCGTTTGTGGCTGAAGTCATCCTCTTGACCGGTACCAGAGGATAAGGTTTCAGAACCGCACTAAACCTATGAGCGAATAACTGCCTTTTTCGTTTCGGCTTTGTTTCTTCATATGAGAATGTGAAAGGTGGTGAATCGGATTGTGTACCGATAACATTGATAGGACTAACTCCCACTGATTTAACAACGCTCGCTTTATTCAATTGAGCCAATGTACCACGATTATCCATGTTATCAGTAAATAACACCCCTTTTGAGGTTGAAGGACTTTCTTAGAGGCAACTCCTAATCCATTTGGACATCAGAATGTGCATAAGCCGAAACTACTCGGAACCGTGTGCGTTATCCCCGTTGTAAAAGGATATTCCGCCATCACCGTGTCGAGGTGCCCCCCGACATTAATTTATGACGGTAATAGGATATATAGGGTCTTCAAAGTTAAGACCATATGGTTGTACTTTGAAAACCCTATTATAACCCCCTACATCGTATATTAACATGGTAAAAGTAACAACTACGACTAACCCACATGTGCATGATGATAATACAGTGAGCAAAACAACAACTTTCGAGTGTGAAACGAAAGAAGAGTTTGTGAAAGTCTGGAATGATAGAAAATACATCCCAAAGTCAAGGAAAATCAAGTGGTCGGCAAATATTGACAAACTTGAAGTGTATTCGGAAGAATGGATTAATTTTGAAGATGTCTTATTTCCTCCTGAAGTTAAAGAATACATTCCTACTGAAGTAGATAAGAGGGCGGCTAAGATTCTTCAAATCGAAACATGGATGGAAAACAACCCTCAATTTCACGAAACCGAGAATTGGCCTATTATTGAATACTGCATTAGCAGAATGAATGTCGTTAGTTGTAATGATAGTAGTGAATTGTTTGATAATTTGATGAGTCTATTTATTCTCAATTCAAGACACTATGAACCTGCATGTTTCTACAGGGGGGATGAAGAAGAATGACCTGTGATGATTGTGGCAGTTCAAATACTGAAATCGAAGAAGGACATTGGGGCCAATGGTGGATTTGTTGTAATGAATGCGATTGGGTTATGTTGTATAACACTTATGTTAAGGATAATGAACCGGATAACTATGGAGATGATTGAATGATAAAGGACGATTATGTATTGAAGAAGAAGTATGATGAAAGAGTTGCTGAAGGTAACGCATGGTGGCACAATTATTGTGTTACAATGAATAAGTTCATGAAAGCCAACGGGCACAAGGTTGCCATTGGTTGTGCTTTGAATCCAAATGAGCCTTTGACATCTGAAAGAAGATATGTTGAGTAAAGGGGGTAGGGGCGAAAGCCCCACCCCTATTTTTTT